>Ga0182027_10000295_pt1 | contig 86481 bp, 78 predicted proteins | sample 712E1DmetaG_FD_121300 | JGI IMG/M metagenome (GOLD analysis project Ga0182027, IMG submission 121300) | Permafrost microbial communities from Stordalen Mire, Sweden - 712E1D metaG (Illumina Assembly) | ecosystem: Environmental > Terrestrial > Soil > Wetlands > Permafrost | place: Sweden... | reverse complement strand
GCAGGGGCGCTGGGAATCGAACCCAGACCAAGGGTTTTGGAGACCCTTATGATACCATTTCACCACGCCCCTATCACCGCCCTCTGGCGGAATTTTCAATTTTTAATTTTTAATTTTTAATATGTCGGTATATTTTATAATATAACACTGAAAACATGTTTTTTCAACCCTTCGACGAGCTCAGAATAAATAGAAATCTATGGGCTTACGCCCATATTCCTTACGGACTTTTCAAAATTTTGCTTCGGCAAAATTTTAGATTTATGTTATTTCCTCCGCTCGCTTTGTTCGCTACGGGCTTACCCTGTATCCACGGGCTGACGCCCGTGGTATTATCGCAAGAAATAATAAAAAAAACGAGTCAGATAACTCGGAATTTTTAGTTTAATTACCTTGAATTACGAAATGCAATAAATTCGTCGTTGCGAGGTCGCAACCGAAGCAATCTAAACACAAAAGAGATTGCTTCGTCGGTTGCGCCCTCCTCGCAATGACAGAAAAAACATCATTTAGTAATTTAAGGTAATTAGTTAGTTGTTGACGAAGTTGTATCGTCCTGTTCCCTAACCTGCAATTCTCCTAATACATCTTGGTAGGCTTTAACATTAAATTTAACAATATTTCCGGTCGGCGCGGGCGTTTCTTTCCCCGCTAAAAATACATATTCATAAAACATAAAACAGCCGAAAACGAAATCGATTAAAATGAGTGATATGATTAACGAAAAAGCGTACAAACCTAAAACCCAAATAATTTTTTTGGTTCTCGAAGCTAATGTTTTTAATATATCAGATATAGATTTCATTCTTTACCCCGTTAGAGATTTTTCATTGCAAAACAATCTTTTGCGGGTACATTTTTAAAAAATATTTAATTTTCGGCAAATCTCTAATAGGTTTTTGTAAAAACTTTAATTGAAAAAGTGGCATCAAATTCCTTATAAGAAGACTTTTTAGAACTGTCGTTGTCTTGTGAGCTTTGAATAGTCAGGTTTTCTATCTCAATTAAGTATGGTCCTGCTTCTATTTTTTTTATAAAATTTAACAGTTCCGGAAAACCTCCCTTAGAAGAAAACTGAAAATTAATAAAATTTTGAGCTGCCTTAGAATAATCCGACGTGGAAGACGGCAGGGAAATTTGCGAAGTAATTTGGGAATCAGATGCTGTATTTTCTAAAAATTCTATAAAATCTACAGGATTATTCGGATCAATAAATAATTGGTCTATTTTTTCGAATTCCGGCTTATAGCTTGCATAATTATTCTCAAAATCCTCTTCCGCATTTCTTTGCGCGCTTAAGACGACTGTACTGTTCCTTGCCGAAATTAAATCTTCAGAATTTTTTTCTATTTCCTTGAGGGGAATCCAAATAAAAAATACAACTAAAAATAAATCCGCTAATCCGAAAATTGATAAAATTGTATAAATCTTGTTATTATTCATTTTAATAAATGGGTCATCTAAACTAAGCCCTTTGCGAAAATCTTTAATCAGCAGGGCTAATTTCAAATGTTAAGGAAAAATCAACATTTTTAGCGCTTATCCAGCTTTCGGAAGAAAAATAAGAATTTTTTATTTCATTATCTTCTTCAATATTTTTTTGAAAAATAAGCAAATCGTCTCTGGTGTCGCTAATACCGGAAACGCCCGCCTGGATCATTCCGTTACGGTCTCTTGATAAAGAAAAATTTGTTAAGGTTAAACCCTTAGGAGATGGGACGTCTGTTATAATGCTTAAAGCTTGATTGAAATATATCTCTTTTTTATAGAAAGAATCGAGCTGAGATAAAACTCCATTATATTTTTGAATAATGTCGCTATAATTTATGAAATCGGAGGATTGGATTTTTTGTTTATTTTGCTCTAATATATTTTTTTGATAATCTGTTTCTGTTAAAATGTAAAATTTTATTGAGAGCAAAATTAAAGCTAAACAAATCAAAAAAACTAAAACCACTATTCCCAAGACTATAGCTAATCTTTCTTTCTTCCTTAAAAGCGATTTTTGTTTTTCTTCTAACGGCAGAAGATTTATCATATATTATTATTTATTTGTCTTAGGGCTAATCCTATGGCGGTTGTAAAAAATATCGGGTTTTTCTTTATGATATTTTTTGGTTTTTTTTGTAAAAAATTTATAAAAGGATCGCCGAGTTCCACCGTAGTCTTTAATTTTTTAGACATAAAATCACTTAGTCCCTTTAATTCTGATCCCCCTCCGCAAAGTAAAATTTTTTCCGTTTTCCCGTTTTCAAGGAGATATTCGTAAGAAGAATGTTCGCGATAAAAATTTATATATTTTTTAATTTGCGCAATCAAATCTTCCAAAGTACGGCTTATAATTTGACAAACTCTTTCCGCCTCGACACTATTTTTTTTTCCGGTTAGGCCGTACTCTATCTTCATTTTTTCGGCTTCGTTAAAATTAATCTTCAAGGATTCTGATATGGCTTTTGTCAAAAACGCAGAAGAAATTGGAATAGAACAAGTAAAACGTATAGAACGACCGGAAAAAACAATAAAATTAGTATGGTTTTCTCCAAAATCAATCAAAATTAATAAAGAAGAATCGATTTCTTTTTTTACTAAAGCCCTGGCGATTGCTTCTGATTCTACCTCAAAAACTATTGGTATAAGACCTGCCTTTTTAAAACAGGTGGCATAAGAATCGACTACCTTTTTGGGCATGGCGACTATTAAAACCTCAAGATGATTAAAATAGTCTTTAATTGGAGGAATAACCTGAAAATCCAAATAAACTTCGTCTATTGGCATCGGAATATAATTTTCCGCCTCAAGCGGCACGGCCAGCTTCAATTCTTCTTCGCTCATTTTTGGCATCTGAATTACTTGTAAAAATGACTTCCCCTCCGGCAAAGAAGCTACAACATATTTTGTTTTTAATTTTTTACCTTTAACCGTATCACAAGCGGATTTTATAATTTTTGACAAGGCCGCCTCATCCTTTATCGCTCCGTCCTCCATAACACCGAGCGGTATTTTTACTTCATTAAAGGAAGTCAAAACAAAACCTCTGCTCCCTTTTTTAAGCTTTGCAATTTTTAAAGACAAATCATTTATGTCTAATCCGAATGCCTCATCCTGTAATGTTAAAAATCTAAACATTGTTGTTAATATATTATACCACCTTAATGCTGGAATATAGAAATCCACACATCATAAATTTATATTATCGTCGTAATTTTTCCTTTTTGATTGCATATAAAATTATGGCTACCGCTAAAACTATAAAAATAATGAAAATCCACCACCAAAAATATGAATGCGCAATATTTCCCGACGATTTCCCATTAATGCTCAAGTTACTTTTGTTATAATTTTGGGAGATCCCTGTCGGAGTAGAATTAGAATTTACGGTATGACTAGGGCCAACATGAGAATTAGCGTTTCCGGAAATATTCGGCTGAACATCGGCTGGCATCGGCTGCAATTCAGATGAGTTAGGAAAAATAGCCCTCATCACAGCCATTGCGTTTGACGCATAAAAAAATGGAAAGATTAAAAATATAGAAATCAGAAAAAAATATTTTATTTGTTTCATAATGATAAATCGCTAATTTAGAAATATCCGCTGGCGTGCTGGCGGAAAAAAATTACCTTAACAAATTTAGCAAGCTATTATTTTTTTAATCGCTTGTCCAGCTTATCTGTTGATAGTCCGAAGAAGACAATGGAAAGCTCGGCGGTGGGCCGTATAAAAGATTCCTGTCGTAATTATCATATGTGTTGCTATAACCGGAAACATTATTATTTGAACCATCAACCCATGTCCAAGTCCATTGATTGTATGTCATTATGGCGCCAAAAATAGTGATACTATTTTTAACATCTCCCGGATAATAAAAAAATTGACAGCCTCCATTTTGAGAAATCATTGCAGCATCAATTTCTAAATTACTCGGAGCATGATAAGTGATAACCACATTATTTTGAGCAATTAATCCTAAAACGTCCGAACCGTTTTTAGCCGAATAAATAATATTATTTGGTATATAGATCGTCGGGGCCGTAGAAGAATTATAAGGCAATTGAGCGGCGACTACCGTTACTCTTCCATTAATCGTGCCTTCAACCCAAGTTTTATCTTCTATATATATTATACCATTAGCTGGTATGGAATCTGTAGCTTGAAAAGTCCTGCTGTTGTAATCGGTATATTCATTATGCACTGCCCCTGTTGTATCATACCCTGAAGTATTGGGCAAAAGACTGTTTACTTTATAAATGCTTACCGTGCCGGTGCTGTTAAATACCAAAGAATATCCTTGCGCGTTTGATGGCGGTAAATAAATTCCTGAAGTTTGAGCGCTGCTTTTCATTGTGGCAAAATCAGAGGTTATTGAAGAAAAATCTATAGCCGGCACGGGAAACTGCCAAAAACTTTGAACATTTTGCGAAGCTGAACCCCAAACGCCGTTTTCTAAATGCGGACAAGGAGAGCCCTGATTTGACGAACAATTGTAAGTAGATTTTGCAGACTGTATAGGGGCGTTTCCTGCGCCATCAAACCTTATTCCGCCGTTAGATTGCATTTGCCCGTTAACCGTTTCGTCGCTTCCTATCCAAATAACGTCATTGCTCAAAAAAGCATACTTGGCAAGAGAAGCAATTCCATATTTAGCGGTAACAGTTCTGGTCATACCCGGATTATTATTAGTCCAGCCGGTTGATTTAATTGTAATAATGGTGGAACCCGTCAAAGGAGGAATTATTGTCAGACTGAATTGACCGATAGTTTGCTGGGTATCGTAATCAATATAATCGTGAATATAGGGTCCTGACAAATTAGTTCCATCTTTATAATCATTTGGAAAATGAGCCAAGTGCCATTGATAATAATTTATTCCTGCGTCGGCGATTTGCATGGCTTCTTCTCTTTCAGTTGATAACCTTAACATTTGTATTTTACCGGTGAAAACCATCACAACCGGAAACATAACTATAATAAAAACCGCGATAATAATTATTAGATATATCATCAAGGATCCTTTTTGTTTTTTTATATTTCGATTATCCATTATATTAAAAAATTATTCTAATTGCTCTAATTGCCCTAATTATTCTAAATAATTTCTGATCCCTAATTTCTAATGACTAAATCAGTTCGTTTTTAGATATTGGAATTTAAACATTGACATTTGATTAGGTCAATTAGAATAATTAGGTTAATTAGATATTCGTTTTTATCAGTTTCCTAAATTATCTTTTGCTGATCTAATCGCAACGCCGGCCGTAACGGAAAACGTGCTGGTATCTGTCGGCGTAATTTGATTTAAAACCAATAAATTAGCTTCTACAAACGTGACTTGATTTATATTAACCGGCTGAGAAAGGGCACTTGTGGAACCGTCATAATTACCGTCATAATAATAAAACAAAGGTGAGCTTCCGTTAGATATGCCAGTTGCAACAACTCTTATTGATTCAGAAGACAAATTATATGATAGCGGGTTTCCGGTCGGCAAAACAATGCCTTTATATAAAGTATTGCCGGAAAAATAATAATGGATTCTCTCGACAACCGAATTATTTGTTTTATAATTTGAGAAAAAAATGATTTGAGAATCTCCGGCTTGATTCAAGGGATACGAACCATCGCTTCCGGTTGTTGCGTTTCTAATTTCGTTTGTTAACAAAACCAATACCGATCTTGCTTGATCAATATTACTCATAGATTGCAATTGCTGATTAGAATTAACAAAAATATCGTTAAGCATCGCCGTAACCCCAAAAATAAGTATGACAAAAATAGCCATTGTAATAATCACCTCTATTAAAGTAAACCCCTTTGACATAAAATTATTCTAATTATTCTAATTTCTAATTATTCTAATCAAATATCAATCTATAATTTTCAAAACATTCTTAGACATTAGGCATTTTAATTTTGTATTTGATTAGGTTAATTAGAATAATTAGGTTAATTAGACATTCACTTAATGGCTTAAAGAAACTTGTAAAACTTGATAACCGTTGACACTGAGCGGACCTATAATTTGCGTTTGATAACCCTGCATGCTTATTGTTGCCTGATATCCTTTGCCAGCTTGCAGTCCGGCAAACATTACTTGTCCCGGAGAAAAACAACCTGAAACATAATTAATATTAACACTGGTTAATACTGGAGTTTTGGACGAGTCCGTGGTGGAAAGAAAAACTTTATAGCGTGTATAGCGATTATTATTTTCGTTTGCGATTGTTGTGCCAGGAACGGTATAATAGGTACTGCTTGTGCCGTCCGGACCCAGATAATTCCAAGTCGTATTTTCATCATTCGTGTTGCTTGCAGCAATTTGAAACTTTATACTTGTCGCTGGATTTTGAGAAGTCGGTTGCCAGTTTAAAGTGGTATAAGATGTCTGGTCGGTTCCTGTGTTAAAAATTGAAGATTCCAATGAGCCATTGGAAATGTAGCTGCTTCCAATACCTGCCAATCGCAATCCTAAAGGAATTGTATTGACATTAACGTTGCCGTCATCATAAAAATATTTTGTGTTATCTAAAAAATTTGCCTGACCGGATCCTCCTGCCCAACTTTGCTGGCTCCATACGCTTCCGCTGGTAAATCCTGTGTTAACATACCCACCGCTTATAACAATCGCATTAAAAGTTGCTGAAATAGTGTGACCGGCTGTTACGTTTGAGAATGTATAAGTATTGTTTGTCCCAGGTGAATTACCATCAACTGTTATGCTTGAAATATAATAACCATAATTTGGAGTAATAATAAATGTCTGACTTGCTCCACTATTTACAGAAACAGTTCCCGACGGAGTGATTGTTCCGTTAGCGCCCGACGAAGCTGCAATAGTATAAGCAGTAATTTTTGTTTCCTGGCTCGCAAATGTTAAATCATTGCCCAAATCCGCGATGTTGTGGTATTCAAAACCTATCCAAGCGACAGAACGGACAGAGTTGGATACACGAACTTCGTCAACCGGACCTTTGAAATAATGATTGTCGCCGGCGCCTCCTACTCCTATCGTTGTATCATTGCTGGTTGTTATCGAGCTTACCGTATTTTGCGTAACTGCTGTTTGGGAATTATCTATCCCGTCAACCAATATCTTTGGGCTAGTTCCATTCCACGTTCCTACAATATTATGCCAGCCAGAGCTTAATACAGATGATTCAATCCCATTGTAATGGCTGCTGTCCTTGCTCAAAACAAATCTTGCTTTATTCGCAGAATCAATCCTCAACATATATCCTTGATTATTCCAATTGTTTCCGTAAATAACATCGTCAGTGGAATCTAGCGCGGGATTAACCCATGCGGAAATTGTAAAATTACTAGACAGAGTAAAACCTCCAACATTGCTGGCCAAATCCACGTAATCAGAACTTCCGTTAAATGTAAGGGCTCCGGCGACCTTTCCTGTAGTAGTTTTAGTGCTGGTATTAGCTTTGGCTGTGCCATTGTCTCCTCCCGTAGAATCAATCACTGTTTTGTTGCCAGCATTATCTCCCATATGCCACACCCCTAAAAAACTCGACTCCCAGACGCTAACTGCATTTTGTCCGTCGGTGGCTGAAGAATTACCATAATAGACATAAATGGTCGTTACGGACGCGTGGCTGACCGTTGGAACTTTCACCCAAAAGTTTGCTGTGACAGCAGAACCGTTTCCGCCTGACCAGCTCTCGCGCTCATATGGCAATAATGTATTTCCGCTTGAGTCTGCAAACCTTATATCATATCCGGTTACCAGTGCGGATTTCATATCTGAATCAGCTGAAATTTTTACTAAGACCGGAAAATTAGTTAAATCAGAACCGACATTTGCATTTGAAATTGTGATTTTTTTTCTGTACAACCAACCTGAAAGCCACGAGGCACTCGGAGCAAAAATCGCAACGATTGCATGATCAGATGTAACATTGCTGAAAGTATAGCTTGACACTGCGCCCACAGAAGCGCCGTCTACTGATACGTTTTGTATAATATAGCCCGAGTTGGCGGTAATATTAAGAGTTTGATTGGCTCCACTGCTTACAATAATGCTTCCCGAAGGACTAATTGTCCCGTTTGTGTTGGCTGATGCCGTTATCTTATAACTGACAGGAGAGGCTGATGACTGCAAATCCACTTGGGCGCCTTGTATAGGATTTCCGGTTGCAGAATCTTTAATTATTGCAAGCAAGCTATTGTCGGTCTTAGGCCCGAGTATAAAAGTAAAATCCTGATTTGTTCCCGGAAGAATAGTTGCAAGCTGTATAGGAGAAGAACCATAAATCATATAAGAAGAGCTTGACAACCCCGGGGTATAAGTATCCCATTCGATATTATTAAGCGGAACCTGCCCATTTGAATCGGAAATATAAGAATTGTCGAATTTTAACACATCGGGAGATGTGCCGATCAATTTTGATCCTTGAACTTCTAAACCGATTCCAGAAACAGGGGCGCAGGATTGATTTAATGTGGAAAAAACTAAATTGCTTACAAGGTCTATAGAAAAACTTATCTGAGTAACCTGGCCATTGGAAATTGTGGCGTCAGGTTTTGTAGGGTTTGGATTTTGCGTTGTAATGGAGTAAGTTTGGTCTGCAGAATATCCGCTTTTGCTGACCGTAACGTGATAGCTGTTTGCGCTATCTGGTAAACCAACTTCAATCCAATCGCCATGAGCATCTGTTGTTCTAGTCAAGTCAATATTCGGAATGACAGTAGTGTTTGTTATGTGTATAGTAGCCCCGGGCACGGGTTGACCCACTGCATTAAAAACTTGCAAAGAAAGCGCTCCCCCGTTGACCAAACCTTCCAATCCTTTCGGAGAGACATTCGTTAAAAAACTATTTATCTCTCCAGTGCCGACATTTTTCACATAAAGCTTGACCTGTTTGTAATCATTTGGCGCAGAATCCGTTCCGGCCAAAGCAGTGCCGTCGGCAGGATCATCAACATAGCTTACGGCATAATAAATTTGGTAATTATGCCCATCAATTGTGAGATTAATTGGATTTGGAAGATCTGCCAAAGGGCCGTTAGGGTTTCCCTCTATGGTTCCTATTTGAGAATATGGCATATTGCGCACAATTTCCAAATACTGGTCGGCAAGAAAAGAAACTGTTGTTTTTTCTCGATAATACGTAATTCCGTTTATAATTGAAGTAAAAACTCCATATATGCTTACGCTTAAAATCACAAATATGGCAACACAAACCACCACTTCAATAAGCGTGATACCTTTATTTTTATAATTTGATTTGACACCAATAGGTGGATTCCCCGTAGGGTTCATTTGAAATTTGAAATAATTTTTAATATCTGAATTTTTGAAAAGCGCCGCCAAGTTTAAAAATTAAAAATTGGAGATTAAAAATTCGCTTTTTATATTGTACCCAAAACAGAGTATAACGGCCCTATTATAGAAACCGCAAAAACACCGACTACTGCCCCGATAACAACTATTAAAGCAGGTTCAATTATTACAGACATATTTTCAGCTGCATTAGAAACTTCATCTTCGTAAAACTCCGCTAATTTCTTTAAAATTACAGAAGTCTTGCCGGTTTCTTCCCCAATCTCAATCATATCTAAAGCGCCATAAGGAAAAATATTTTGAAAAGGGCTTAAACTGACAAATAACTTTTTCCCTTTTTCCACTTCTTTAGACGCCTCGCGCAGCGCCTGTTTGAAATAAAAATTAGTAACAATCCCCGAAGTTATTTCCAATGATCTAACCAGGGAAACACCGGCAGATAAAAGAGAGCTTAAAGACCTAATTAATGCGGCTGTATTGCTCTTTTCTACCAACGAAGAAACAATCGGTATTTTCAACGAAGCGCCGTCTATGATAAATCTGCCGGTTTTTGTTTTTATTAATGTTAAAAAAGAAAAAATTATGACTAACAGCCCTGTAAGTAAAAAATACCAATAATGCATAAAAAAATCTCCGGAACCTAATATTATCCTGGTCGTTATGGGCAAATTAGCGTGCAAACTCGTAAAAAAAACATTAATTTTCGGAAGCACAAAAATTATCAAACAAGTCCCGACAATTGTCATCACTGTCACCAAAATGACGGGATAAATCAGGGCTTTTTGTATTTTAGAATTCATTTCTTTCTCCTTTTCCAATTGCAACGACAAAACGCCTAATACTTCCTCTAATGTTCCCGATTCCTCTCCCGCCTGTATCATACTCTGGAAAAGCTCAGAAAAGATGTCCGGATACTTTTTGAAACAATCTGTTAAACTTTTTCCTTTGCTGACTCCTTTTCCTATGTCCAGCAAAGCTCCTTTCATTTTCTTGTTTTTCGATTGAGCGGCTAAAATAGAAAAACCTTTGACAAGAGAGAGTCCCGTAGAAACCATTATCGACAGGTTTCTGGTCATCAGCATTTTCTCGCTGATAGAAACCCTGCCCGATAAAAAAGATGAACTAAAAAAACTGCGCTTCTTTTCTTCTTTGAAGTCGGCCTTAGTCAAAATTAACCCCTCGGTCTTCAATCTTTGCGCCAACTCTCTTATGTTTTCAGCGTCTGAGGTTCCTGTTTCTACTTTGCCGTCGAGTGATTTTGCCGTATAAAAAAAACTTGGCATTGTCTTTAATTTAGTCCATTACGACTCTTAAAACTTCTTCTATTGACGTTAACCCGCGGGCAGCTTTGATAAAACCGTCTTCTGCCATTGTTTTCATTCCGTCTTTTATGGCCTGATGAGTGATTTCTGCTGTTGATGATTTTTTGTTTATCAAATCTTTTATTGTGTCATTCACCGACAAAACCTCAAAAATTCCGATCCTGCCCCTGTAGCCAGAAGGAGAATCTTTGGAGGGTCTTGACCTGTAAAATTCCAAATCTTTGATAGTTTCTTTAGGTTTTAATATTTTTTCTTTCCTCAATATACCCGTGATTCTTTCTATATTGCAATATTTTTTTAAATTTTCTAAATCCGTACTTTTTAATTTATATTTTTCTTTCTCGCCATAAAATTTTCTCACTAACCTTTGAGCTATAATAATATTCAAGGTTGAAGAAAGCAAAAAGGGTTCTGTGCCCATATCGACAAGTCTGGGTATGGCTCCTCCGGCTTCGGTGGTATGCAAAGTAGACAAAACCAAATGACCGGTTAAAGCAGCGTTAACTGCCAGGTCCGCAGTTTCTCTGTCTCTTATTTCTCCAACCATAATAACGTTAGGGTCTTGCCTCACTAAAGATCTTAATCCCGAGGCAAAAGTCAGTCCTATTTTATCATTAACCTGTGTTTGATTAACTCTCGGCATCCTGTATTCAATAGGATCTTCTATCGTAGATATGTTTACGCTGGTAGTATTTATGATTTCCATCATTGCGTAAAGAGTAGTCGTTTTTCCAGATCCGGTAGGACCCGTAATCAACACCATGCCAGTTGTTTTCAACAGGCTGTCACGAACCTTTTCCAGCGCATCTCCAGTAAAACCCAAACCTTCTAAAGTATAAACCTTCGTATCTTCTGCCAATAACCTCATCACTATTTTTTCTCCGTTTAAAACAGGCAAAACAGAAACTCTTATCGAATATTTGAAATCCTCCGTCTCAATTTTAAACCTGCCATCCTGAGGCAACCTATGTTCGTCAAGCTTTAAATTAGAAAGAACTTTTATTCTGGCAACGATGCCGGAAGCGGTGTTTATGGGCAAAGACATTACATCGTGCAATATGCCATCAATCCTATAGCGGATAATAACTTCTTTCTCCAACGGCTCAATATGAACATCGGATGCTCTTTGCAAAATAGCGTGTTTTAATAGAGTGTCAACAACTCTTATAATCGATACTTCTTCGGCGGCCTTTTCCAATTCCTCTTCTTTACCCCTTGGGACCTCCTCTTCCTTTATATGTTTAATTCCGCCTGCTCCTCCCCTCATAATATCTCCAAATTCTGTTTCTAAGGTTTCTTGATATTGGGACAAAGCATTTTTTATGCCTTCTGGAGTAGTTAATCTTGCTAAAATTTTTAAAGAGGGAGTTATTTTTTTTATAAAATCAATGATTCTCAGATCCTCCGGGTCCAACATTGCCACTTCAAGACTGTTCTCCTTCTTATTAAAGGCGACTATATTGTGCGCCCTGGCGATTGACTCGGGAATTATCTTCAAAGTCTCGGGTGGAATAGTTTCCTCTTCCAGATTTATAAAGGGAATCCCCAAAAGATAGGCCTCAATTTTTATCAATTCTTTTTCTGAAATTAAGCCCTGGTCAACTAAAACTTCTCCAATTTCTTTTTTGGATTTTTCGCTTTCTTCTTCGGCTTTTTTGAATTTCGCTTCGTCAATCAAGCCGGCCTCCAAAATAAACTTTTTTAACTTTTGCGGTTCAACTTTCATGGAAGTTCTAATGCTCCAATACTTTATATATTATACCATACAAAGCAAGTGTAAAAAATATAGCGCGTCGATTATTTAAAACAAATAAGGCTCGGTTAAACCGGAGCCACTTTTTAACTATTTATATTTTCCTATAAAGTCCTAACTGCTACCTTATTTTTTGGGGACAACGGGAATTTCTATTTTATCTAATCCTAATTTAACCCTAACCTTTTCGACGATATCGCTGATCGATAAATCAGATTTAATTAAATAATCAAATTCTCCCGAATTTTCTATGTCTTTAGAATAATCAGCTTCTTTCAAATTAGTCAAAAATATAACAGCTATATTTTTATCAAATTCCTTTATCTTCTTTGCCATTTCTATGCCATCCATGCCCGGCATTAAAACGTCGGAAAAAACTAAGTCTGGTTTTTCTTTTTCCGCCACGCTTATGCCATCTTCCCCGTTTCGGGCCGTAACGACCGAAAACCCTTCGCTCGTAAATTTTGTTTTAAGTATAGAAGCAAAATCTTCGTCGTCTTCAACGATTAATATTTTTTTATTCACCCCCGCATCAAAACCAGACTTTTTTTTGTTATTGTTTTTATCTTTCCCGTCGCCTTGTTCGGCGTGAGAGCTATTTTTTCTAACCATAAAAGTTTATTATTACCCCCTATCTTAATAATATAGCACCTTTACTGCTAAACGCCAATTCCTGTGCCAAACGGTTTCCCAGAAACGGGTTCAATGATATTTTTTGTTTCCTGAGCAACGGGTAATTCTATATTAAAGGTAGAACCTTTTCCTTCACCATCCGATTCCGCCCAAACTTTTCCATTGTGCAGTTTAATAATCTGTGCAGATAGATATAATCCAACTCCGCTTCCCGAAGCTGTTTTTTCTGCTTTTTCGGTCCTTTCAAACTGCACTTCTAACATATTTTTTATTTTCTCCGGAGGAATACCAATTCCCGTGTCAGAAACTATAATTTTTATAATATTTTCGTTACTCTCAACTTTTATGTTAATGCCACCTTTTTCTGTATATTTTACAGCGTTATCAACTATATTAAATAAAGCAGCTTTTAATTTCTCTCTATCGGCAGAAACAACAAGCGTTTTTTCAAACTTTTCCAATTTTAAATAAATACCCTTCGATTCTGCCTGAAACGCAAGCTCATTAGACACCTGTTCTAGTATAGGCAAAATTTCAATGCCCGGCTTTAATGAAATAACTCCCTTGCCCGCTTTAAATTGCTCTATGTCCAAAAAATTATTAATATCTGCCATTTTCCCCCGAGTCACGGCTTGCATCCTTTTGATTACATCCAACCCTTTTTTAGATATTTTACCAAAATTTCCGCCGATCAAAAGTTCGCAATATCCCATTATTGTTGTTAACGGCCTTTTCAGGTCGTGCTGCGCCTGCCTTAAAAAATCATCTTTATATTTATCCAATTTTTCCAGCTCCTCGTTGGCCTTGTTCGCCAATTCATGTGCTTCTTTTTCTACCCCATAGGCTTTTTCAAGCTCTTTTTCTATTTTTTCTATTTTTTCTTTCTGTCTGACTTCTTTTATCACGCTAAGAATAAGCCAAATTCCTATAATTATTACCACCAATAATATACAAATATTCAGTACCAAATCCTTGGTGTTCCCTGAAGCAAATATCTTTATAAATAAAGTAATCCATAAAGCAAAAGTAAGCAGTTCTGTTGCTATAACTTTAATATTGAAAAGATGGTGTTTAAATAGAGCATAACTTACAAAAATAATATAAAAAATTAAAGCCCAGTTACCAAGAGAGTAGGTATTTATTCCAAAATCTAAAAGGAAATTTGTTGATCCGCCAACAAATCCTATCAGCGCCGCATAATACATAAATTGTATTTGCTTTTGATATTCTCCGTTGTATTTTTTAGAATCAATCTTCAGTATGGCGATAGAATAAACTGCGTAAAAAGCAAAGTAGATTAAAAATAAAAAATAAAGAGATCCTGTTTGAACTGGCCAATAACCAAAATCGACTCTTGTCCCGACGCCAACAATAAAAAATCTGCTGAAAGATAGCAATACGAAAAATATAGATAAGAAAAAACCTATAAATAATGCTTTATTATCTTCTTTCCTTTTAAGAAAATTTAAACAAAAATAGAAAAAAAATACCGGAATCAAAATGGTTCCAATATATAATATTCTCTGCCAAAATAAAGCGTCTTCTGCGTTGCCGGCGACCACCGTTCCATATAATCCCACCTGCCATACGAAAAGGGACAAACAGGTGAAAAACCACGCTCGATTAATTTTTTCTCTAATATTGTTCAGTAGTATTACAAAACACATTATTGCTGTAAAAACCGCTGTTATTATGCAAGACAGGGCAAAAAGGTTCATATTTTTTTTGCTATCATAACTAATAATTCTTCAGCAAGAGCGACCTTTGTATCAAGCTTTTTTATATTGTCATTATCAATAATAAAAGCTGTGTGCTTGCCATCTTTCATCTCCAAAAGATCGTTCGCCACAATTATATCCGCACTAGACCTTGTCATACTTTTTTTGGCTATTTTTATCAAATCTTTTTCTTTACAGTCAACTTGTAATTTAAACTTCACTAAAAATGTATCCGGGTCCCATTTTTTGATATAATCTACAATTTTAACAGTTGGTTTCAATTTTATAATCAGCTCTTTCTTTCCGGATGATATTTTCCCCGCACTAACTTTTTTCGGCACATAATCCGGAACAGCTGCTGAATGGATAATAGCATCATATTTTTTTGAAGATATTTCTTTTTTCATCAAGCTGAAAAGTTCATCAAAATATTTAAATTTCAAAGCTTTCAAATTTTCACCTTCACCTATTTCTGTTCTACCCGGACCCATCATCAATAAAACATCCGCCCCCATTTTCTGGGCAGTTTCTGCCATAATAACGCCCAATTTTCCACCAAAAACGCTGGTGATAACCCTCACCTTATCAATAGGAACCCAAACCGGACCGGATGTAATTAATATTTTTTTACCCTTAAGAATTCCTTCCATTTATTTTTCTGGTTTGCCCAAAGAAATTATTTTAAATAAATAAAAATAAACAGGATATTTTTTTCTTAAATACTTTTTAAACAAAACTTCAAGTTCTTCTGCGCCAGATACCTTTTTTGTGTTATTTCTTGCAAAATCTATATAAATATTCGCTATCTTTAGCGCCAACCCTTTTGCATTTTTCGATTTTTTTTCCATCCACGGGTCAATGTTTTCTACGGGGAACTTATCGTCTATAATGTCTTCTTTTTTCAGGTTCAAAGCGGCGTCTTCATAACCGTTCCAGTCTAGCAATTTTGTAGTATGGTTAAAATAAGATGTATTTTCGCAAATTTTTTTATCGTCCGAAGGGTCGCATTTTATCCATTTACCATTTAGGAAAATTACGGTGTAAGTATGTGTTGAAATATTACCAATAAATTTTCTTAACATTGGTATGGCAATAGGTCCAAAATATCTCTGCCCATGAACTTTCATAACTCCATAACCGGCCAGTATTTTTCTATATCTTAATAAAGCGACCAATAAATTAGATTTATTTGTGCATGTTCCAATTTTTTCCGTCAGCGTCTCTGATGCTTTTCTTTGCCAATTACCAACCGAATACAAAATATTATCTCTTACCCAATAAAAAGCGGCAACCGCGAATTCCCTGTCGTCTTTGCACCCCTCGTCTATTTTTGCCACTAAATTCTTGATTCCCTTATCAGAAAAATCGCAAAATTTTGTCTCCTTCAAAAAATCTTCTATATTTTCCATTTACTTTTTGGCCAATATTTTTTGAGCTTCCTCTAAAATATCTTTATTGTCCGCAATTTTCCCGGCTCCTTCATCTCGGCAAGCCAAAACCCCTTTTCTCGGATCTATAAATTTATATTTCTTATATTCCGATAATATTTCTATATTTTTTTGAGTTATCGGGTTTTCCCACATATTTGTATTCATCGCGGGAATAATCAAAACCGGAGTTTCTTTCGGCAAAGCCATTGTTACTGTAGTCAATAAATTATCCGCTATGCCGTGAGCAATTTTTCCGATTATATTGGCAGTAGCCGGAGATATAATCATAATATCGGCCCATTTTGCCAAAGAAACATGCTCAACCTCTTCTTTGTTGTAAGTCTGCCACATATCAAGATAAACAGGATGATTAGTCAGAGACTGAAAAGTCAGCGGAGTCACAAACTTGGTTGCTCCATAAGTCATAATAACCTTAACATCGGCCCCCTCTTTTAAAAACATATTCACCAAAGAACATGTTTTATAAGCGGCAATTCCGCCTGTAACTCCTATCAATATTTTTTTATTTTTCATCTTTTTGTAATATTAATTTTATTTATTAATTATCTCTTATTTTCCCGCTTTTTTCAATAGATTTAATGTACATAGATTCTATTATTTTGTGATGGCGATTTTCGATAATGTGTCTTCTCAGTTTTAAGGTAGCCGTAAGTTCATCTTGTTCTTGAGAAAATTCTTGAGGCAAAAGTTTAAATTTTTTAACTTTTTCAAATTCGTGTAATTCAGGATTTATTTTTTCATCTATTCTTTTTTGAAAAATTTCCAAAAGAATAGGGCTTTTAATCAATTTGTCATGCTCCTGCAGAACTAAATTATTTTCTTTAAAATATATTTCAATTTCCTGCCAATCTGGAACAATTAGGGCGGAAATAAACTTTCTTTTATTACCGATAATCACTGATTGAGAGATAAAACGATCATTGTTAAGCAAATTTTCAACTCTCTCCGGCCAGATATTTTTACCGCCTGAAGTTATAATCATTTCCTTTGTTCTGCCAATTATTGTTAAAAATCCCTGTTTATCTATAAAACCAAGATCGCCTGTGCAAAACCATCCTTCTTTGTTAAAACATAATCTTGTTCCGTCTTCGTTTTTAAAATATCCTTTAAAAATATTGGGGCCTTTTACCAAAATCTCCTTGTCGTCGTCTATCTTGACTTCTACTCCGGAAATTATTTTACCGACAGTTCCAAATTTAAAATCGCGCAACCTATTCACAGAAACCGTAGGCGAAGTTTCCGTTAAACCATAACCTTCTAAAATTAATATCCCAATTTTTGAAAAAAACCTAAAAATGTTTTCGTTTAAAGAAGCTCCTGCCGAAACAGTAAAGCGCAACCTTCTGCCAAATGAATTACGAATTTTTTTAAAAACAATGAAATCAGCTAACCCGTATGCTAAAGTATTTTTTTTCTGTTTTAATGCCCATTTAAAAATATTTTTTATAAAATCAGACGAACTGTTTATTTTATCCCAAATAGCATCATAAAATTTTTCAAAAACTCTTGGAACGGCAATCATTATTGTGGGCCCTACCTCTTGCAAATTAAAAGGCAATTGCTTCACGTTTTCCGCGTATGCTATCGTAGCTCCGCGAAAGATTGGCAAATAATAACCAACCAATCTTTCAAAAACGTGGGATAGCGGTAAAAAAGATAAAAAAATATCATTTTCTGTTATCGGAACTGCTTCGTTGTCTGCTTCAACATTGCTTAAAAAGTTTCTATGAGACAACATTACGCCTTTTGGTTCGCCCGTGGTACCGGAGGTATAAATAATTGAGCAACAATCGTCTGGGTCTAAAGATATTTTTTCCCAGCCCGAGGCTGGTCCGCCTTGGGCGGAAAATTTTTGGCGTTGCAAAAATATGGTCTGCCAACTAACAACTTTGTCGCCTAAAATATCTTTTTGCGCGACGGTCAAGTTTTCCAAAAAAACAATCTTTTTTAGATTTTTTAAATTTTTTTGTTCCAACAATACTTTATTCAAGAAGTCTCCGTTAGAAACAATGAGAACTTTTGCTTCTGAATGATTTAAAATACCGAAAATCGCTTTTGGGTTAAAAGTTGTGTGCAAGGGCACCACAATGCCTCCAATTGCCATAATTGATAAATCAGAAATCACCCACTCTGGCCTATTCTCTGATAGTATTGCTACTTTATCACCTTTAACCACCCCAAAAACCGAAAGACATCCACTGAAAATTTTTACCTTTTCTGAAAGTTCTTTATAAGTGATTGGGAAATAAACCCCTTCTTTTTTATACAAGAGAGCCGGTTTGTTGGGATACTTTCCAACGGTTTCTAAAAAAACTTCCGGAATCGTCTTATTCACTTTTGAGTAGTAATAGGTAATAAGTAATCGGTAATAAGTAACCCGATAACCTTTTACCTTTTAATTTTTACCTTTTAATTTTTACTCTTTTCTACCCCTTTTATAAATTCGTAAATTTTAGGAAATATCCCCGCGGATTCCCATCCTACAATATCGTGTTCTGCGCTATCAAACAAAAAAATTTCTTTCTTAGAAGAGCCTATCTTTTGAAAAATATATTCTGCGCTTTTAGGGTGCACTACAGGATCTACACTGGCTGAAACTATTAAGATAGGGATTTTTATTTTTGGCAGGCTGGGCATTGTTTCCTTTTCTAAAAATATAATAAATTCTTTTATATTTTTAACGGGGAGGGCAGGATAAGAAAACTCATCTATCGCGTTTGTTCTTTTCGTTTTACGCATTCTTGGTGATTTTTTATAATGTTTTATAAATCTATAGTATGTAAAAAGACGAAATTTTATAAAATTATGGAATCTTAAAAAAATAGGTGCGCCCAAGGTAACAATTCCTGCAGGTTCGTTGTTCAATTCTCTTGTCAGCCAAAAACCAAGGTTGGCGCCAAAAGAATTGCCTATTATAAAAACTTTTTCAGATATATTCTTTAATTTTAAATAGGCGTCCATCGCCGATTTTGTCCATTCTTTAGGCGAAGTTTTTACAAAATCTTCCAATGAAGTTCCGTGCCCGGCTATTAACGGAGCCGATATGTTAAAACCTTTTCCGGACAAATAATCTACCAGTCCTTTAAACTGCCCAGGAGTACTTGAAAAACCGTGAAGCATTAAAACTCCGATTTTTGAATTATTGTTGATAAAAATTTGTTTCGCCCCTTCCATTCTTTTTGTTTTCATCGCCATTAAATAAAAAGTGGTTACGCTTTCTGGCTTAGCCTATCCTTAACTCTACTAACAATGTCCTTTATGTTTACGTCCGATTTAATCATATAATCTGCCGCCGTTTCCGTCGCATCGCTAATATGCCCCACGTCGCTCATATTCGTCAAAAATATAATTGGCACATGAATATTCAATTCTTTCAATTTCCTAGACATAGTTATGCCGTCCATTTTGGGCATCTCGATATCTAAAAGGATTAAGTCCGGTTTTTCATTCTTTACGGCTTCTAAACCCTCTTCTCCGTTTTCAGCGGTGACCACAGAAAAGCCTTCCTCAGTAAAAGTTTGCGAAAGAATAAAAAGATAATTTTTTGAATCGTCTACGATGAGAATTTTTTTAGACTTGTTTACCATTTTTGTAGTTTAGCAATGAGTAATCGATAATTAGTAATTAGTAATAATTGAATTTTTATTTTTACTCTTTACTTTTTACTAATTACTCATTACTTTTATTAATTTATTGGCAATGTAAAATAAAAAGTTGCTCCCTGTCCTTCAATCGATTCCACCCCCACAATACCGCCGTGCGAATCAATGATGCTTTTAGTTATGGCCAACCCCAAACCGGTACCCCCTTTTTGAGCAAAAACAGTTTTGACTTGAAAAAATTTATTAAAAAGTTTATTTATCTGATCCGGAGCTATACCCTGTCCGCTATTTGTAACCGCAACCAATAAAGAATCGGGAACTTCTGCCATATTTTTTTTGATAAACCAATTGATTTTTGAATCTTTTGCCTCTTTTTCGATATTTTCTCCTTTCTTGTGCAACAAAGCCTGCACAACCACGCTACCATCCTCCCTATTAAATTTTATAGCATTAGAAATAAGATTGTTCAACACCTGAGAAATTGTATGAGAGTCAAATTCAACTTTGTCTGGTATATTTTTCCCGAAACAGCTTGTTATTTTTACTCTAGCATCTTTTGCGGCTATGTTAAAAAATAAAACTCGGCTTTCAATAATTTCTTTAATGGATGAGGGCTGTTTTATAAGTTCGAATTTTCCGGCTTCAATTTTGGCTATATCCAAAAGATTATTAATAAGCTCTAACATATCGGAAGAACCTCCATATATCATTTGAAGATATTCTATCTGTCTTGCCTTTTTAACTTCTGACGACCTCATTAATTCTATTATTTTTTTTATCGAATCCAGCGGGGAACGTAGCTCGTGCACTATCATAGAGGTAAAATCATCCTTAATTCTTTCAACCTCCTTTTCGTGGGTTATGTCGCGAAAAACAACAACGCAACCCAGCGTTTTCCAATTATCTTTAACAGGAGAAACTGCAATTTGAAAAAAACCGCTCGTAAGCGAAACCTCTCCGGAAAGAAAAACTTTATCCAATCTGATGCTTTCTTCAATCTTATCTTTAAAATCAAACTTCCCGGCAAGAACGCCCGCAAAATCCGATACGGCTAGGTCGTTCTTGTTTTCTAAACCAACGGCCCTCTTAGCCGCAGGATTAACTACAAGAATTTCGTAATCCATATCGGTCATAACCACGCCGTCTGTTATACTGGCCACCATTGCATTCAATTTACTCTTTTCTAACTCAACAACCCCCTGCAATCTAGTAACCGCCCGAGCCGCCTGCTGAGATGTCTTATACAGGGTGGTCATTTCTTCTTCTTTATAAAAACCCGCCTGCGTATCAGCTACCGTCATCAAACCAACAACTTTATTGGATATTACTATGGGAATATTAAAAAATGACCCAGCCACTTCTTCTAATCCACCGCTTGAAGCAACGCCCCATAACGTTTCCTCTATTTTTTTATTTTGAAAATCAACATTTAAAAGGGCTGATATGGAATTTAACATTTTTACCTTAATATCATCGATGAATTTATGAGAAACAGATTTTTCAAGATATGCCCTAAAAATTATTTTTTCCGGCAATAACAACATATAAGATACGGCTGTGTAATTGACGAACTCGCGCAAAGATCTAATGATGATTTCTATAACATTTTGGACGCTTAACGAATAACCTATTCTGTCGCTAAGTTCGTTCAAAATTGAGATTTCATACATTTTATGCTTTGCGTCCCTCTCTCTTTCTGCCAGGGATTTCTCGGTATTTACATTTTTCTGGAAAACAAAAAATTCAACAGTGGCTATGATGACAAAAATTATAGTTATTATAATTACGATTAAAAATTCTATCGTCATACGGCTGAATATATTGTAGTAATCTGGTCGTGCAAACTATTGCAAACGATTAAACATAAATCAATAGACCTGTTGCGAAATAAGACTTCTACTGCAATTTTCATATTTTGGCTGCAAATTTGTAAAAACTCGGCGGCTTGCCACAAGGGCAAACCTTCTCATTTTTCCAAATTCTCGCTTCAAAATATGTAAATTTCGTTGCGAATCTTATTTCGCAACAGATCTATTATTCCATTCTACCACAAACCTCGTTAGAAGTTTATAGACACAGGTATTCACATCTGCGATTTGTTTTAAAATTATAACGGGAAAAACAAAAATCCGAGCTACAATCGGACTTTCATTCGTATCATAGCCATAAGCGTTCCGATTCATCCCTGCAGACTATGACAATTTAACGCTTGTCTTCTTTATGAAACGAGTTTTGTTAAGAAGTAGTGAATACCGATTTATTCTAACTTTTTAACTTTTAAAAAATTATTTAGTAAATCATCAACCCTTATTTCTATGTTTGTTAAAACTCTCATGAATAAACAACTTATCCTTTCCATTAAATCCCACTTTTATGTAGCCGTTATCTCCTAGAAGTTTGATTAAATCATTATTAGGTCTTTCGATGCTCATTGCTAAAAATTTATATCTATCAAAAGGAAAATCCTTTAAAATCCGATATTCTGCCCCCTCCACGTCTAAACTAAAATAATCTATAACTCCCGGAACACTATACTCGGTAAAAATATCGGCTAAAGTGACTGTATTCTTATATTCAAAATTATTACAATTTATGAGGTTTTTATTATTAGTGTCTCGGTCAATAATCCCTCCGGTTAAGTATTTTCCGTCTGTGAATTTAACTTTTTTTTGACAACCATCCACGCAAGCATTTACGCAAATACAATTTCTGTTGGATTTTAATTTTTTAAAAATAGAGCTTTCTGCTTCTATGCAAACCCCATTCCAACCATAATCTTTTTCTAAAATAAAAGTGTTCGAATCATGAATTCCATCCGCAGCGCCAAGCTCAACAAAAAAACAATTTTTTTTATAATCAAATATGTCTTCAACAATCCAACGGTCCTGCCCCTCGGCACTATAATACCCCCTTCTCCTTGTTTCTCTATTGAAACATACGCTAATTTTTTGCTGCACCCGTAAATAAAATTCCACGATTAATAAAATCACTATTCCAAAGCAAAGGGCAAAAAGAGATAGCAACCAATTGATTTTCCAAACTATAAAATTAGAAAAAAGGAAAACGGCAATAAGCAATGTAATCACCGAAATGGATAATTTATAATATTGTTCCTTATTCATAAAATTATTTTATTTTTTCCTAAAAATCGCGGACATTTATATATTTTAACATTTTAAAATAAATCAACAATGGTTATACACAACCAAAAATCCAGAGTTTCGAGCTCGGGATTTTTTTCTAAAAGACAGAATTAACGTTTGGATTCTTTATGTAGAGTGTGTTTTTTGCAGGTTGAACAAAACTTTTTCAGCTCAAGTTTTTTCTCGGCTGTTGCTTTGGATTTTTTTGTAAAATAATTTGTTGTTTTACAAACACTGCACTGTACTTTTATAAATGGTTTTTTTGCTGCCATGAACGTAGTTGAAAGTTTTTAAAGTCTAAAGTTTATAAAGTCTAAAACTTGATGAACTTGCAACTTTTAACTTGATAACTTATTTTGAATTTCTGAGCCGATGCGCAGATTTGCACTGCGGACCTCATTCTTACCAAGAATGTGCTCTACTGCCTGAGCTACATCGGCCTGCTGAGCAGGCCGTAACCCCGCTTTGCGGGGCGGCATTTATAAATTTTTGTATTTTATTTTTTCCAAAATCTCTCTTAACTGTATCTTCAATTCATTATGACCTTTACCCCCTTTCAAAAATATTTCGCGACGCTTAGCGTCGAGACCTGCCAAATACGATTCGTAATAAATCAGCTTTAATGGCCTCCTAAATTTTGTTGAGGTAACAAGCCCTTTCTGATGTTTTTCTATCCTTGCTTTTAAATTAGGTGTGTATCCAATATATAGCTGTTTATCCTTATCGCTAAACAGAATGTAAATGTAATACATAAATTTAAGGTGGGTGGGCCCGCTAAGCGGGCCTCCACCACGCTTAGCGTGGTGGGCGCGGTAGGACTTGCACCTACGAAGGGGAAACCCCGTCAGATTTACAGTCTGATGCCTTTGCTGCTCAGCCACACGCCCCGTTAGAAGTCTTGTCTAAAACTTCTAACGGGGCACGCCCTGAATTACATATTATATTTTATATCACAAAAATATTTATTATTCAACCCCGCTAAGCGGGGTTTTAGGCTCGCTCAGCGAGAAACGCTTAGCGTTCCGAGCCAATCGCCCTGCCGTGGTCTTTTTTCCATTCATTAATTTTTTTATGGTCGCCAGATAATAAAACTTCCGGCACACGCCAACTTTCAACTTTATTAACTTTACGAACTTTATAAACTTCCGGACGGGTATATTGAGCATATTCTAAAAATCCGCCGAATTTTGAAATTCTCTCCTTTAATAATTGCGGTTTCCCCAAAACTCCGGGAATCAATCTTGAAATTGTTTCTATAGCCACCATTGCCGGCAATTCTCCGCCCATCAAATCATAATCTCCGATTGAAATTTCCATGTCTGCTATTTTTTGTGCAACTCTTTCGTCAACGCCTTCGTATCTTCCGCATATAAAAATAACTTGATCTAATTTTGAAAGCTTGTTTGCCATTTGCTGATTAAATTTTTCTCCTCTTGGAGTAAAAAGTATAACCTTGGACTTTTTACTTTTAACTTTCGACTTTATAAACTTTATCGCTTTGTATATTGGTTCTACTTTTAAAACCATCCCCAATCCCCCGCCAAACGGCCTATCGTCAACTGTCTGGTGCCTATCTTTTGTATATTTCCGCAAATTATGCAAATTTATTTTTATAAACTTTTTTTGCTGCGCGCGCGCAATCAAACTCTCGTCCAAATAGGACTTAAACATTTCCGGAAAAATTGTAATCACGTCAAAATTAATCATTACATAGGCTACAAATTTACAAATCTATTACTAATATACTAATTCGTATTCGTATTTTTGTAGAAAATTCGTAAATTAGTAGCCTGCTAAAAAACGAAAACGGCGCCACATTTATAATAGCACCGCTCTCGGTAATATGTAAAATTTACAAATTACAAACTGATATTTTCGATGTCGTCTGAGGATGTTTTCCTCTCAGCTCTTGGAGCGCGTCCGCCTTCCGGTTCCTCAATCTTGAGGTTGACCCTGGCGTGGTTCTTTAATCCGACAATGCGGACTAAGTTCCTGATTGCCTTGGCTGTTGATCCTTCGCGGCCGATTATTTGGCCCATATCCTCTGGGTTTACTTTCAATGAAAGTAATACTCCCATTTCGTCAACTTTTCTTTCAACTTTGACGTCTTTAGGATTATCAACTAATTCCTTGACAACGTACTCAAGAAATTCTTTATCATTATCTTTTGCCATTGTATCTTTTCGAACGTTATAATCGCTTTAATCTTTTAATCGCTTTAAACGTTCTGATCTTTTTTTTCACTTTTCTTTTTCGACCTTTCTGATTATTAACTTTATTATACTCTTTTAACAATATGTGTCAATCCACCCCACACCAATTTCGATCGAGTTATTGCACATAGAGATTAAAATCTGCGAAGCGCCTTAGCCCCGTTAAGCGGGGCTAAGGCTGTCTATGTGGCAATACAATGCAAGTTTTAAAATTGGTGAAAGGGTTTCGCGGCGGTAAGGAAATTATATTCCGCCGCTCAAAAAAAGAAGGGAGCCGGGTTTTCCCTGCGCTCCCCATAAAATAAACGATCCCTTTCAGAACTTTTTGGCAACGCTGGTCTTGCGATGCGAACCACTGTTGCCGTCGGGATTGGGAATATATTTCCCCACCAAATCTTTACCGGTGTAATAATCCCGAATGACAAGGCAGCTGTTTTTCCTCCGTTCCCGCGTATCAATCGCGATCATAGGGATCAATGGACAAAACGATGCGAGTATTGAACAGGCCCAAAAGCAGGGCTGTCCATCGTCACTGACTATGACCAATGGATACTTTTTTAAATCTGCGCGTTCATACATTATGCGCTGGACAACTTTAGCGAACCGGCGCGGCGTTACTCCCGCAAGATAACTGATGCGCACCATCTTAAATCCCTTTCTCACAGATGAGTCAGAGATGGTGATCAACGGCGTTTTTTCTTTCATGTCTTTCCTTATTTCTTTATTGTTATGAACTGTTATTAATCAGCCCTAAAATTATTTTAGAGCGAAAGAACGGCGTTCCTTCCTATTTAATATAACATACAATTAAATATATTGCAAGGTTAGATAATGCCAACCAAAAACAAAAACCAGCGGAAAGCTGGCTTTGTCTCTATACTTTATTATTAAGCTTTCGGGGCCTCTGATTGTTTTACCTCATCAGCTGAAACCGTGGAAGCAGGAGCTGCGGCTGGAGCCGGAGTCGCTACTGGCGCAGGAGTTGTTTGCCCTGGGCCTGTCGGAGGGGTTGCCGGCTTTTTAGATTTCTTTGATAAATTAATCTTTTTAGAATCAATAATTTTTTCTGAAACCAAAAAGTTATGTATTGTTGGTGACGGTTTTGCACCTTTTGAAATCCAGTACAAAATTCTTTCTTTTTTTAAATTTTTTCTTTTTGTCAAAGGGTCAACATAGCCCAAATCCTCAACGGCTCTGCCGCCTTTTGATGACCTTCTTTTATCAATGACAACCACCCTAAAAAATGGTTGATTCTTTTTACCTCTTCTTGTAAGTCTTATTGTTAGCATTTTAATTAAATTTTTAATTTGAAATTTGAAATTTTAATTCAAATCTAAATGACTAAATTTTAAATTTAAAAAATCGTCGGTTTTTAATCATTTCAAATTGAATAAATTCAAATTGATTTCAAATTGTAAATTGTAAATTTTAAATTATTTTACCCATTTCTTCACATCCAACGCCAGCTCGGCTGCCGCTTCCTCCGCCTCGCGTTTTGACAACCCCTCCCCTTGTGCAACTAATTCTTCGTCTAAATACACTCCAACCACAAAACTTTTTTCATGGTCGGGGCCCGACTCTTTAATTACCTTATAGCTTGGTGTGATTGAAACTTTCTCCTGGGCTTCCTCCTGAAATTTTGACTTAGCGTCTTTATAAGATCCATCTTTTATAATCCCCGACAAATTCACCAATAAATTCTTCTTTATAAATTCGTCGCACGGATTATACCCAGAGTCCAAATAAAGCGCCCCTAAAAATGCTTCAAATGTATTGGCTAAAATATATGCCCTTGCCTTTCCTAATTCCTTGGACTCTCCCCTTGAAAGCAGAAGAAAATCATTAAACCCCAAATCTTCTGCAACGCTGGTCAGCATTTTGGCATTCACCAAAGCCGCCCTCCAATTAGTCAAATCCCCTTCTGCTTTTTCAGGATATTCCTTGTAAAGATGCTCGGTTACAATTAATTCTACAACCGCGTCTCCCAAAAATTCCAATCTTTCATTGTGCTCTAATTTAAAATCCGGGTTTTCGTTTAAGTAAGACCTGTGCGTAAAAGCTTGTGTTAAAAGGGCTTTATTTTTAAATTTTAATCCCAACTTTTTTTCTAAAATTGCAAAATCTTTCATTGTCAGCAGGCTACTAATTTACAAATCCATTACAAATTTACGAATTACTAATACGCGATTAGTATATTGGTAAAAGATTAGTAAATTAGTAGCCTATTGTTCTAACTGTTTATAAACTGTTCCCAAAACTCCATTAATAAATTTCCCCGATGTTGGACCGGAAAATGTTTTTGCCAATTCAATGGCCTCGTTTATGGCAACTTTTGGCGGGACTTCTTCCTTGTCGGAATATAAAAGCTCAAACAAACCAATCCTCAAAACATTTCTATCAACCATCGCCACCTGATTAATGGGCCACTCTGGAGCCGCTTTTTCAATAATTTTATCAAGCTCATTTTCATGCTTCTCAATCCCCTCGATTAGTCGCCAAATAAAATCTAAATCTTCCAAACCGGGCCCGAAATCTTTGATATTCCTTTCAGCAATATTTCTTAAAACCGGTTTTTTTGTTGCCTGCTTGCCAGCAGACAGGTAAAAATCCCATTCGTATAAACTTTGTAGGACTATGCTTCTTGATAGATGCCTAGATGCCATAATGTAAATTGTGAATGTTTATTTGCTCGCACCCTTCATATAGAAAATATATAAAAGGCTGTATAAACTTTGTAGAACAATTGAACGTGATAAGTGCCGTGAAGCCATAAACGTTTTAGACGCTTCATCGCTCACTCGCTCGCTCGTTTTAAACATTTAAAACGATTAGAACGAAATTGCGAAGCAATTAATAAAACGATCAAATCTATTTTTTAGACATTTCTTCCATGCTCATCGGCTTTTCCTGATTTTTCTGTTCTGATTCTTTTTCCGCTTCTTTTATCTGTTTTTCCTTTGTTTTTCTTTCCTTTTTGGTAAGCTTCGCCAAAACATTGATAACCTCCTCGCCTTTATAAAATCCGCAATTTAAACAAACCGTGTGCGATAAAACGGTTTTTTTGCATTTTGGGCAAACATTCAAATGCACAGGTTTTATATATTTGTGCATTCGGGACTTGCCCACTTTCGCTCTTGTATGACCTTGTTTTGGAACTGCCATTTTTTATATTCTTAATTTGTATAAATATATTCTATCGTATTTCCTATTTTTTTGCAATAGTCTGATAAAATTTATATAATGATAATAATATGTTTGCAAAATTTATTGATTATTTAAAAAAAGACACTTGGGCATGGGTTTTACTAACTTTTGGTTTTTTTCTGCGTCTTTTCTATATCTTTTTATTTACCACTCCAGAACAATACCTTAGGCTTGATGACGGGTATGACCAAAGAGCGCTACAAATAGCAGAGGGAAAATGGCTAGCATTTTCTACTTATTTTCCGCCATTTACTCATTTGGTATTAAGTTTGATTTATCGGCCGTTAATTTACCTTGGGATTATAAATTGGCGAACTAAAATTGACATTGTAATTTTTGCCTTGTTATATATGCTGGGCTTTTGGTGCATTTATCAAATTACAAAAAAACTATTTTCAGAAAAAATTGCTTTAACGGTTTTAGTTATTTTAATTTTTTGGTATCCTTTTATCTTCTTAAATTATGTAATACAAAGCGAAAACTTATTTTTCCCATTTGTGTTTTTGGGACTATATATATTAATTACAAAACATCAAAATCCATTGAATGGCCTTCTAATTGGAACTTTTTGGGGAATTGCATTTATAACGAGGCCGATTTTTGCATTAATTTTTCCTTTATTTTTTTTCTGGGCGCTTTTTTACAAAATCAATTGGAAATTTTTAGGAACTTTAATAATTGCAGTTTCTATAGTAACCGGTTCTATGATGCTATTCAATTTTTACTATACTCACGGCGCAGAAAAATCAATTTCTTCTAATGGGGGTGTTTGTTTTGCAATGATTTGGTGCGACGCTAAATCTATTCAATTTAATAATAATAATGGCTATAATTACTGGTTTGCACCACCTGGTAACGACAATTATCCAGACAGCAAAAGGGTTTTTACGGACCAGTCTTTTGAAAATCAAGGATATTATTACAAAATGGGATTTGACTGCTTAAAAAAGCATCCTCAAAGATTATTTGAAAATTTATCTTCCACAATGAAATTATTCAACAGTAGCCTAATTCCCATTCCAGGAAATGTTTGGGGATGGGAAGCTTTTCGTTTTATATTTAAATTTTTAACAGATGTACTTTTCCTTACGAGTTGCTTGACCATTATTAGCATTTTTTTCAAATGGATTAAGATAAATGAAAATTTAAAAAAATATTTTTATCTTTTCGCCCTGATTATCCTTTCCCTGCTTGCAACCGTTTATCTGCAAAATGTCGGTGAAGAACGATACATAATACCCTTTGCTCCGCTGTTAATGATTTTATCATTGCCTTTTATTCTCTCGATAAAAAAACGGGCATACATGTTTTTGCCCTTAGTTTTTATAGCTTTAATTTTTATAGCATCTCCCCAGAGTACAAATTTTTATAGCCTGCCGTTTCCGAGCTTTACCTGGATATTTTTTTCTATATTAATCTCTTTAATATTTTTATACATTGCAAAAAAGAAACCGATTGGAAAAAGCCATTTTCTAACAATTATTTTTCTGGCAGGCCTACTGTTGAGGATTGCCTATCTTTCGGATACGCCAGCCGACATAAGAGGTCATGATTTGGCAGGACACGTTGACTATGTAAAATACGTCTCAATTCACAAGTCTTTGCCGGCTCCAGATAGCTGTTGGCAGTGCTATCAGCCGCCGCTTTACTATGTTTTAGCTTCTCCAATATGCAAAATTACTTCTTGCAACGGGCCCAACTTAATATGGCTACAAATCCTTTCTTTAGTTTTTAACGCGGTATTTTTATATTTGGGAATAAAATTGTTGCGGCTTTTAATTCCAAAAAAAATAGGTGATAAATATTTTTATTTAGCATCGACTCTCTTTATTTTCTGGCCTTCTGGAATAATAGGTTCTGTAGCTGTTGGCAATGACAGCCTTTTGTGGCTTTTGACTGCAGGAGGATTATATTTTATAGCCCTATGGTTTAACGAGGGAAAGCTAAAAAATTTATGGATAGCCCTAGTTTTTTTAATTGCGGCTATCTTAACAAAAAGCAACGGAATAATTTTATTAGGAATCATTTCTGCGGCTATTATGATTCGCACAATCTTAAATTTAAAATCTAAATCCAAAAAGGCCCTTTCTCTTTTAAAAACAATATCTTTTATTTTTTTAATATTCTTTATTTGCTTTTCGGCTATATTGTTTCTAAGGCCTTCGCTTGATAAAAGCATAAATATTAAAGATTCGCTTGTAGCAAACGCAAATTTGCTTGGCCCAGGCCTGGCTGTCGGAGACAACTTAAATAATTTTATTGTTTTTGACGTTAAAGAATTCCTGAGAAATCCATACACTGATCCATGGAATAATCCGGGGGGCCGGCAATATTTTTCAAATTACCTTCTTAAAACTTCACTTTTTGGAGAATTTAATTTCTGGCAACAAATCTTAAAAAACCTGGCAAAAATTTTGAGCTACCTGTTGCTTTTACTCCTCATTATCATTGTTTTTGGAATGATAAAACTTCTCAAAAAAAATAACGAGTTACCGGCTACTCAAATTCTGATTGTTCCGTCAATACTGCTGTTTTTAGGAGCCATAATTTTTAACAGATATCTATACTCTTATTCGTGTTCAGCAGATTTCCGCTATATTTATCCGATTGTAATTTTTCTTTCTGCTACTGCATCTTACGCTTTATTTTTTACAGAAGAAGCATCTCGCATCGGACCTCAAAATAACGCAAATTATCTGCTTTTGCTGTCGAAATTTATTCAGATTATAATTCTGGCGTTTATTTTCTTCTCTATTTCCTTCTTTGTAATAATGATAATTTTATGAAACCTCAAAAAGCAATCATTGTAGGTGGCGGACCGGCGGGCCTCACGGCTGCATACGAACTTCTTTCAAAGTCAGATATAATACCAATAATTTACGAGGAGGATTCCCAAGTAGGAGGTTTGTCTAAAACAATAGATTATAAGGGCAATAAAATAGACATCGGCGGACATAGATTTTTTTCTAAATCAGACATAATTATGGATTGGTGGAAAAACATTCTTCCTACGCAAGGAGCCCCGTCAAAAGATGATTTGATTCTTAATAATAAAAATGCTGTCTTATCTGAAAACGGTCCTGATCCGGAAAAAACGGAAAAAGTCATACTAGTACGCAATCGCTTGTCGCGTATTTTTTTCTTAAAAAAGTTCTTTGATTATCCGGTCAAATTAAACGTAAACACCATTTCTAATTTAGGATTTCTAAGGATAGCGACAATAGGAATAAGCTACGTTAAAATCAAACTGTTCCCTATAAAGACGGAAAAGTCGCTGGAAGATTTTTTTATCAACAGATTTGGAAAAGAATTATTCCTGACTTTTTTTAAAGATTATACAGAAAAATTATGGGGATTCCCCTGTAACAAAATCAAGCCCGAATGGGGCGCCCAAAGAGTTAAAGGGCTTTCAATAACAAAAGCATTAATTCATATTATCAAAAATAAATTCCGCAAACATTCTGTTGATAATCAAAAAAAAGTTGAAACAAGCCTAATAGAACAATTTCTTTACCCGAAATTCGGACCTGGTCAGATGTGGAGCGAAGTCGCAAAAATTATTCAAGAAAAAGGCGGCAAAATATTTCTAAATCACGAAGCGGTGGGTATTAACTCAAAAAAAAACAGACTAACCGAGATAACGATCAAAAATAAAATATCCGGAAAAATCATAGTAGACAGCGGAGATTACTTCTTCTCCACTATGCCGGTCAAAGACTTAATACGCTCTTTTTCTCCGAAACCTCCAAAACGAGTTTTAGAAACCGCAAATGGACTAATATATAGAGATTTTATCACGGTGGGACTTCTGTTAAAAAAAATGAAAATAGAAAATAAAACCGGAACGAAAACAATTAATAATACAGTTCCCGATAACTGGATATATATTCAGGAAAGAGAAGTAAAACTTGGACGGCTCCAAATATTTAACAATTGGAGCCCTTATATGGTAAAAAATATAAACACTGTCTGGGTTGGATTAGAGTATTTTTGCAGTGAAGGAGATGATTTATGGAACAGATCTGAAAAGGATTTTTTGAATTTTGCCATAGACGAATTAGCCTCAATCGACATTATAGAAAAAAAAGACATCCTGGACAAAACCGTTATTAAAATAAAAAAAGCGTATCCAGCCTATTTCGGCAGTTACGATGATTTTTCAATCATTAGAGAGTTTGTTGATAAGTTTGAAAATTTATTTTTAATCGGAAGAAACGGAATGCACAGATACAACAATCAGGACCACTCTATGCTGACGGCGATGAAAGCTGTTGAAAATATAATAAACAACACAACTTCAAAATCAAATATATGGAATATAAACACAGAAAAAAAATATAACGAAAGAAAAACGTAGAAACTATTTTAAAAATATTTCAATCCAAAGAAATAGGATCTGGGAAATTGCCTTAAAAATAACCCTCGAACTTCCGCCGGTCTGTTTGCCTTCTTTCCTTTCAAGGTGGCACACCGGCAATTCAATAAATTTATAACTTTTCTTTTTTGCCTTAGCCAAAATTTCGAGGTTTATAAGAGCCCCATCAGAAACTAGCTTCATATCAGAAATTACATATTTTTTAAATAATTTAAAAGCACAATCAATATCTTTTACTCTAACTCCAAAAAATATAAAACAAGCTAATTTAAAGAGCCATGCATACAGAATTCTCATTCTTGAATCTCTCCTATTTTTTCTATAACCTATGACAAGATCAACCTGCCCTGAGCCCTCCGAAGAGTTAATTTTTTCTAAAAACGGAACGATGTCTTTTATTTCAAACTGGCGGTCAGAATCAGTAAAAAATATCAAATCCCCTTTTGCCGCACTAAAACCAGACCGTAAAGCTGAACCATAGCCTAAATTTCTGATATGAGAGACGACAATAATATTTTCTCTTTTTTTATATTTATTTAAAACTTCTAATGTCTTATCTTTAGACCCGTCGTTAACTACGATTATTTCATAAGGTAAAATAATTTTTTTAAAAAAATTTGAAATATCATCTATCACAAAACCGATGTTTTTTTCTTCGTTATAGGCTGGTAAAATTACAGAAATCATAGTTTATCTTTGCGATTTTATTGTATGCGAAATTATATCTTTTAAATTATATTTTTGGCTCCATTTTAAAAAAGTTTTGACTTTTTTGTTGTCGGCGACCAATATAGGCGGATCGCCGGCTCTTCTGTTCTTAAAAATAACATTAGGAGTTTTTCCCAGCAAAAAATAACACTGATCTACCACTTCTTTTACAGAATAACCATTACCGGAGCTAAGATTAAAAACTTCGCATATTTTATCTTTGGTTTTTGGGATAGCCGATAAAAATGCCGTACTAATGTCATTTACGTGTATATAATCTCTAATACACGTACCGTCGGATGTTTCATAATTTTTGCCGTAGATTACAACCGGACTATTTTTTAAAATATTTTTAATAGTTCTTGGAATTATGTGCGTTTCAGGATTATGAAGCTCTTTTAGTTTCCCCGCCGGATCAGCTCCGGCGGCATTAAATATCCGAAAAGATATACAACTAAAACCATATGTTTGGTTGTAATACGCAAGAATTTTTTCAAAAATAATTTTTGTCAAACCATATGCACTAGATGGATTTGTCTCATTTTTTTCATTTATTAATTTACCTTTTAAAAATCCGTAGACGGCAGCAGAAGAAGAAAATATAATTTTATTTACTTTTGCTTCTCTCATCGCTTCCAACAAATTAACTGGCGCAATTATGTTATTTTTAAAATAAAGAACCGGTTTTCTCATAGATTCCTCTACAGACATTAAAGCCGCCAAATGCACCACAACATCAATTTTATATTTTTTTAAAATTTTTTTTACTAAATTTTTATCCCCAATATCACCTTTTATAAATATACATTTTTTGTTATATTTTTGGTTGGTGCTCTTTTTTTTATCTATGGAAACCACTGAAAAATTATTCTTTAAAAGAAGGTTTATTAAATGAGAACCTATATAGCCTGCTCCACCGGTAATCAAAATATTTAAGTTGTTTCTTGCCATGTTAGTATAATTATACTAAAATTAGATAAATTATTGAATATCCCATATTGAATCATATGAAACCAAAAATAAAGCTTATAATTTTAACATTGTTACTTTACGGATTGCCGATTTATATTCTTTCTATTTTTCCATTTGCAGAAAGACTTTATCCAGATTATGAATCCTTCCAATCCACTATCTTTAATTTTTTATTTCATGGCACGATAGTTATCTCGCCCTTGGGTATAATTTTTGATTTAATTTTGCTTTACTGCGTTTTTATTCTTCTTTTTAAAAAAAATATCGAGATTGAAAAAGAAAGAGTTTATTTAATATATTCTGGTATAAAAAAAATATTATCTTTTGTTCTAATAAACAAGTTAAAAAAGGAGACGTCAATTTCCAAAGAAGAAAAGGTTTCGCTTCTCTTCTATATGGTAAAAATATTTTGGGCGCCAATGATGGTTATGGTCACTATGAGAAACTGCCAAGCGCTATTCAATTTATATCACAAATATACTATATGGAATTTTGATCGCCCAAGTTTATTAAATTTATATTTTCCTTTATATATGGCCGCCATCATAATTTTAGACACGACTATTTTTTCCTTCGGATACTTGTTTGAATCTCCAAAGCTAAAAAATGTTGTAAAATCCGTTGAACCAACAGCTCTTGGTTGGATATTTGCAATTTTGTGTTATGGTCCTACTTTAGATCTTTCTATAAAATTATTCGGTCCGCTTCCTCCAGATTTCAGCAATTTTGGCAATATAAATTTAAACATCTTAACTGGCTTATTATCGCTAATTTTATTCAGCATCTACGTCTGGGCATCAGTTGCCTTAGGGTTTAAGGCATCTAATTTAACAAACAGAGGAATCGTTTCTAAGGGACCCTATAAATATGTTAGGCATCCGGCATATTCTTCAAAAAATTTAAGCTGGTGGCTTATGACTATTCCTTTAATAAAAATATTTGGCATCTGTGCAATAATAAATATGGCAGTGTGGAGTTTTATTTATTTTATGAGAGCTTTAACCGAAGAAAGACATTTATCGGCAGATCCGGATTATATTGATTATATGAAAAAGGTAAAATATATGTTTATACCGGGTGTATTCTAAATTAATCAAAAAAGCGCTCCCGAAAAAGCGCTTTTTTGATTATAATTTTAAAATTTTGTTTAAAACGGCGAAATCTCTTGCCATTGAGGCAATGGGTTTGTTGACCGCACTGGCACACTAAGAGGAACGCAACTACAGCTATCATACATATCAGTTACGGGGTTGCCTAGTTCAGAATCACAAATTTTTAAATCCGTATGATATGTGCCAGCCAAACTATAACTATGAGAGACCTGAGTTATCTTATTACTGCTAGTATTGCCAACTACTAGCGGATGGCTCTCGTCGAATGTCCAAGAATATGATATATTTGTATGGTTATTTGGGTTTGAGTGACATAAATAAGAAGCACCATATGAGGCGTAACAAGGAGAACCGGGGGCGTTTGTGCAGTAGCAAGTTGACTGATCCCCTGAACCTAAATTCGACGAATCATAAAATGAAACATTTATTCCGACTGTAGGATTTAATGGAGAAAAACTAAACTGAGTATAAGGCCTGGCGTGAGGCGGTGTTGTAAATGTTGGTCCATACTGCCAGTCAGAATAATGCTGTTGTGGGGTTTGATTGTCATAAACTCTTATTCGCCAGTAATAAGTAGCGTGGAAGGTTAAATCGTCTCCTAGTCGATCTGCCCTGACAAAAGCAAACGTGCTGTATGTACTTTCAGGCGTCATACTTAAAGAGACTCCCGATCTGTTAACATCCAGCGAAGAAAAATCAGGATTGACGCCTATAAGAGTATGTGTTATCTGTAAATCATATTTTGTTCCGTTGTCATTATAATCATCCATATATTGCCATTCCAACCATATGGAATCTTCACCGGGAGTTCTACATGTGTCACCACCTATTCCCCCTCCTGGAAAAATAACCCGAGGCTGGCGATTAATGATACTACCGGAGCTGGAGCTACTACTCGAACTCGAGCTTGAGCTCGAACTGGAACTCGAGCTTGAGCTCGAACTGGAACTCGAGCTGCTTGAACTGCTTGATGAACTACTGCTGGACGAACTACTACTCGAGCTCGAGCTCGAGCTCGAGCTCGAGCTCGAGCCCGAACTCGAGCTACTGCTCGAACTCGAGCTGCTGCTTGATGAGCTGCTGCTGGAACTCGAGCTGCTGCTTGATGAGCTGCTGCTGGAACTCGAGCTCGAGCTAGATGATGAGCTAGAACTTGAGCTACTCGATGAGCTGCTGCTGGAACTCGAACTACTACTTGATGAGCTGCTGCTGGAACTCGAGCTCGAGCTAGATGATGAGCTAGAACTTGAGCTACTCGATGAGCTGCTGCTGGAACTCGAACTACTACTCGAACTGCTGCTGGAACTCGAGCTGCTGCTTGACGAACTGGAACTGCTACCAGAACTCGAGCTGGAACTGCTAGAGCTCGAACTGCTGGAACTAGAGCTAGATGAACTGCTACTGGAACTCGAGCTGGATGATGAGCTTGAGCTGCTCGATGAACTGCTACTGGAACTCGAATTGCTTAATGAACTACCCAAACAACAATTATCGCCAGCCTTTTGACAATTTTTAGCCCCCTCACATGGAGTACAACAACCTGTGCCACAGTAGGAACCATAACCGTTGTCAGTAGCACCATAAATACCCTTATTACTAGGACAACAACAAGTGCCGTAAAATGAAGTATTAGCCGAACACATATGTCCGCTACCACTACCGATCCCTGCAGGGTCAACTCCACAAGTCTTTTGTCCTGGCGTGCATATCCAAGTGCAAGTAGCCTCATTTGGCCCAGCAAAATATTTACCCTGATTCTGATTGTTTTTATCATAACCTCCATCAAAAAACACGCCGCCTTTATTACAAGTAACAGGCGCCATACAAGTCCCATTACTGCCACCCGAACTCGAACTCGAGCTGGAACTGCTAGATGAACTGGAGCTTGAACTACTCGAGCTGGAACTGCTGGATAAACAGGAGCTACTACCCGAAGCTGGAGTCCATATATCATTAAGACCGCAACAAACAGATTCAGTCATGGGGCTACCATCATCAGTTGTCACAGCCCCCTGGCTAGGACAACAACCACTGCCACAGCAAAAATTACCGTCGGAGATAGTAACGCCTGATCCGGAACTGGAACTCGAACTTGAACTCGAGCTGCTCGATGAGCTTGAGCTATTTGACGAGCTGGAACTTGAACTATTTTGCGAAGCAACACTGTCAAAAGGACAAACATGGTGGGTGCACTCATTACCACAACAGGTCTGCCCACTAGTACCAATGTTACGTTGATCAGATGAATTGCCACCAGCAGGATTAATATCTGTTGTGTCCGGACCATAAAAAGGATAACCGGTCATTATCGTGCCGTAACAGCACTGTAACGGTGTATCATCTCCATTATAATCGGAGGACAATTCTCCAGTTTCGCCTGCGTACATTAAACCAGCGCCATTACCCCACCAACATTCTCCTTTATCTTCATATGGATCATATACAATATTGCCGTTACCATCATGCATATAGTTTCGATTACAATTTCCATCCTGATCTTTCGCATATACCGGTCCGCATGCAAAATCATGCACGGTGCAACCAGGGGTATTAGATGAATTTATACCTACCGTACTGGCATCAGTAAGATACCCATCTCCATCATAAGTATAATAAGTACTTTCGCACGGACTGCCACTGGTGCAACAAGCATCGGTTGTTGTCACCGAACTATCCCAACTAGAACTCCCCGTTGCTACATAAGTAATGTCTGTCTGTACCCACGACATCCAATCTCCTCTGGTGGCGCAACATCCATTATTGGTGTTAGTCATACTATAAGTGTTGTAACAAGAATAGGCCCAAGAATCTTCCGGATCTAAAAACGTATTACTACCAAGAGGATAAGGATTATCTTCACAGGTCATGGCCGAACCAAACGTACAATCTTCGCTAGGAGGCGGACCAGATTCCGTCTCTGTCCCTGCACAACAACCTCCATCAGAAAGTTGACCCGAATAAGGACCAGGACCCCAGGACTGGCTGGAGTTGGTACAAATTCTTTCGCCGGATTGACAACTTATACTCTGCGCATTTGGGCTAAAATCCAAAATTAAAAATGCAACAAAAAATACAGCTGCAAATAATAATATATTTTTATACCTGCTGATCATTTAGTTTTTTGACTTAATTGTTCTTGAACCATCCGAAAACATTCCCGTTGAACATCATGATAAATATCATTTTGATTAAGGCATAAGCTGAGATTTTTTTCGTCAATAGCTTTCTTTATCACATCTATATCTTTTATACACTGTTGTTCCATTGACGGAAAGTTGAGAATCTTACTGCAGTCATCAGTGTTTAAAGATTGTAATGCCTGATAACGGTTTTTCAGGTCGTCACTTGTTACAACGCTTATGCTAAGTTTTTTGTAAAGACAGTCTGATCCAAGTTGCTCGTCTTTAATTTGCCAGCAGTAAAGGCCTGTTTGCTTTTTTGGCACTGTTTTGTTTTCCATTTCATAAGTATAATAACATTGATTTTGCAGCTGAAGAGATGACGCCCCAGAGCAGTCCTTGGGGTTGAAGCTGTTTGAAACTGCCAAACTTTTAACGCAATCTTCGTTTTGACATTTGGAGACAGGAGAAGAATTTGACGGTATAAGGAAAGATGGATTTATTATAAAAATATAAACAGCAACGCAGACAATAAAAACCAACGCGATGATTTCCGCGATCATTATCAAAAAAAATATTTTTTTGGCCACGCCGACTATCAGAGGTGATAGTTTCATAATTTATAGAAATAGAATTCATTCATTATATCATATTTAACAAAAAAACAGTCAACGGTTAAGGTGTGGATAAATAAAAAATCACCGAAACGGTGGCTTATCTGTGAATCAGCGCGTAAATTCGCAGGAATGAAAAATTTTAATATTTCGGCGTCGCAAATATTTCTGCTACAGGCCGAACCCCGTTAGAGATTTGCGATAGAATAGTATCGCGATGAAAGTCCATCTGGACTTTCATCGTCACGGATTAATAATAGAAATCTATGGGCTAATGCCCATAGTCCTAATCGGACTTAAAATTTTGTGATTGTTATACTTCGCCTGCTGGCGAAATCACAAAATTTTACGATTTATATTATTTCCTCCGCTCCGCTTGCGAGCGGAGCTACGGGCTTGCCCTTAATCCATGGGCTTAGGCCCGTGGTATTCAGGCAAGAAATAATAAATCTATTAATATTTAAAAAAATTATTTTAAGGGTGGCAAATCTCTAACGGGGTGAAAAGATTTTCTGTGAATAGGGCAAATTCCAAATTTTTTCAGCATTTTTATGTGTAATTTTGTGGGATATCCTTTATGGCTCTTAAATCCATACTGCGGATATTTTTTATCATACTTATCCATGATTTTATCTCTGGTAACTTTGGCAATTATGCTGGCGGCTGAAATTGAGATAACTTTTTGGTCTCCTTTTATAATACTTTTTTGCGGTAAATCCACATCCAATCTAAAATTCCCATCGATTAAAAGATAATCAATATTTACGTCTCCGTCATTGCGAGGAGCAAAGCGACGAAGTCCCGCTAAGCGGGACGAAGCAATCTGGGTTTTGAGATTGCTTCGGCCCCGCTTAGCGGGACATCGCAATGACGTAATTGCTTTTTGCATTGCCAGCTTTGTAGCTTCCAATATATTTATTTTATCAATCACCTTTTCTGAAACTATTCCAATCCCCCATTTAATATTTGGGTGATTAGTAATAATATCGTAAAGTTCCCCCCGCTTTTTAGACGAAAGCTGCTTAGAATCTTTAACCTCAGAAATCCCAAATTTTAAATCCCAATACCCAAAACTTTTTTTAGATTTAGGATTTATAATTTTTTTGGTCATTGAGTTTTTGCTTTGCCCGTCAAAAGTCCCGACCGCAGTCGTGGATAAAGGGGGGTTATTGAGACTTAAAAAAATCACCGCGCCAGCAACAACCGGCCCGGCTAATGGTCCGCGACCGGCTTCATCTAAACCGGCAACATATTTAAAACCTTTCCGCCACAATATTTTCTCTTCATTAAAATTAGGATAAAACATAAAATATCATCTCCGTGTAAACTAGACGACCGTCCATTTTGCACGGAGATGATTCAGGCTAATTTAAAAAATTTTCTGAAATATTTTTCGTTGTCTATAAACTCTAAAATACCAAATCTGACATACTTTTCCAAATTAAAAAATTTTACCGAATCACCCACCTCTCTCTTGCAATCATAAGGAGTCACAAAGATACTTTTCTGCAATTCACAAAATCCTGCCGTCTTTAATTTTTGGCGCAACGCATTTCTTCCTCCTCGATGCTTTTCGGGAATATCAAAAGCAACCATTCTCCATTTTTTATCCCATTTTAATTTCTTATTTTTTATATCATTCAATTGAAAATTAAGCACTCGCCACTTTCCCTTTTCAGTCAAAAAAAATCCTGTCGAGCCGTCTTCTTTTTTTGTTCTGCCTATAAAATTATACCTGCAAAGATCACCTATGTCCCTTTTTAATTTTTGCGGACTTATTTTTTTCCATTCTCGCGAAACCGAATTCACCACCCGCCATTGGTTTCCGGGCGTACGGCAACACGCAAGAGCAAGACCGCCGAGAAGAAGCAATAAAATTTTTTCCTTGATATTTTCCATTATCTAATTTTAACACAAAACTCATCTCCGTGCAAAATGGACGACCGTCCAATTTTCACGGAGATGGAAAATCTAGAGAAAATATAGCAAAATATAAAAAAAGAACCCCGAGATGAGATTCCGCGCAAAATTTATCTTGCGAGATTTCTCATACTGAAGTTTTGAACTAACGATTCTTCACTCTCTTGCCATTACGCTGAATATGGAAGAACGATCCGGGCTTCCCGTTATCGGCCAAAGCCAATGCTGGGTTTCCGCGATTGAACGAGCCGACATAGGAAAACCTCTGTCGATAAGCAGCAGTGCCGTCCCGCCGAATATGGAACTCCTTATCCCCTTTTATAACCCGAGCTAACCCTCCCCTGAAAGGACCAACCTCGTCATACATCGCCATCAGTTGTTTTCTTGTTTTTACTTTCATTAATGTTATTCCTTTCGTGTATTTTTTATTTTTTGGAAAAATTTTATATTATCAACGAACTACTATAATATAGCATAATCATGGTACCTTGTCAATAATTGTAAAATAATTTGTAGGGAGTAAAATGAAACTACTAAATTACGAATTTTTTACTAATATACGAATATGAAAATTAGTATATTCGTATTTGATTAGTAATTTAGTAGTTTATGAAGTTTACTCATCTACATGTTCATAGTCACTATTCCCTGCTTGACGGTTTACCAAAAATCGACGAGCTTTTAGATTGCGTAAAAGAGCTTGGGATGGATTCTGTTGCTTTAACCGACCACGGAGTTATGTATGGCGCAATTGAGTTTTATAAAAAAGCAAAAACCAAAGGGATAAAACCGATAATCGGATGCGAAGTCTATGTTGCTTTTGAAAAACTTTCCGACAAACGCCCAAATATTGACTCTAAAAGAAATCATTTAATTCTGCTGGCAAAAAATGATCAGGGTTATAAAAATCTGGTAAAACTGGTGACGATCGCCCACCTTGAAGGTTTTTATTACAAACCAAGAATTGACGAGGAAGTGCTGAAAAAATATGCCGAAGGTTTAATTGGAACTTCGGCCTGTTTGGCGGGAAAAATTCCAAGACTGCTTCTGGCTAATAAATTAGATGCGGCCGAAGAGACAGCGAAAAAATATGAAGGGTTTTTCGGCAAAGGAAATTTTTATTTAGAACTTCAGTATCACCAAAACATACCCGAACAAATAGCGGTAAACAAGAAACTGATTGAACTTTCAAAAAAAACAGGAATCCCTTTAGTGGCAACAAACGACATTCATTATTTGAGAAAAGAAGACGCGGAGGCTCAAGATATTTTGATGCTAATAAACACAGGAGCGGACGCGAATGACCCGGAAAGATTAACAATGACTCAAGATAATTTTTCTATGATTTCTCCGGAAGAAATGATTGAGCATTTTAAAGATGTTCCTGAAGCCATTGAAAACACGCAAAAAATAGTCGAACAATGCAATGTAAAAATTGAGCTGGGCAAAATAAAGCTGCCGACGTTTCCGTTGCCTCAGGGGAAAACAGCAGAACAATTTTTGACCGAGATTTGCGAATCAAAATTAAAAGATAGATTTGGAGATGCTATCACGCAGGAAATGCGCGACAGATTAAATTACGAGCTGTCTGTTATAAACAAAACAGGGTTTGCTTCATATATTTTAATAGTGCAGGACTTCGCCAACTGGGCAAAACAAAACAGAATCAGCATAAACGCAAGAGGATCCGCCGGCGGATCTTTTGCCTGCTATTTGGCCGGAATAACAACAGTAAATCCCCTGCAGTACGGCCTGCTTTTTGAAAGATTTTTAAACCCCGAAAGAATTTCGATGCCTGATATTGATATGGATTTTGCCGACAGAAGAAGAGACGAAGTTATAAAATATGTTGCAGAAAAATATGGCCCTGATCATGTTGCCCAGATTATAACTTTTGGGACAATGGCCGCCAGAGCTGTTGTGCGCGACGTCGGCAGGGCTTTGCAATATACTTATTCTTACTGCGACCAATTGGCAAAAATGATTCCTCTGGGAATGGACTTAACGGAAACTCTTGAAAAAGTTGATGAATTCAAAGAAAAATATGATACCGACCCGCTGGCAAAACGCTTGATTGATTTAGGCAAAAAACTTGAGGGTGTCGCCCGCCACGCTTCCACGCACGCCTGCGGAGTTGTGATTTCAGCCGAACCGTTAACCGACACAGTGCCTTTGCAAAGGCCTCCCAAAGAAGGCGATGAAGGAATTATCACTCAATACGAAATGCACAGCATTGAGGATTTGGGCCTTCTGAAAATGGACTTTCTGGGCTTAAAAAACCTTACCATAATAGAAGATACGTTAGCGCGCATTTATGTTTTGAATAATCAATTAAAAATCGATCTGGAAAAAATTCCTTACGATGATCAGAAAACCTTCAAACTTCTGCAGGACGCTCTTACAACTTCTGTTTTTCAGCTAGAGTCTGACGGAATGAAAAGATATCTGAAAGAATTAAAGCCTACCACTTTTGAAGATATTACGGCTATGGTTGCCTTATACCGCCCGGGACCGATGCAGTTTATACCAGATTATATTGAAAGAAAACACGGCAAACAGAAAATTGAATATCTGCATCCGAAACTTGAACCGATTCTAAGGGACACCTACGGCATCTGCATCTATCAGGAACAATTGATGAAAATAGCCCAAGAAATTTGCGGATTTACTTTGGGCGAAGCGGATGTTTTGAGAAAAGCTGTGGGTAAAAAAATAAAAGAGCTTTTGGACGCGCAGGAAGCAAAGTTTGTGAACGGCGCCATAAAAAATGGCGTTTCAAAAAAAATAGCCGCAGAGCTATGGCGGTGGGTTTTACCTTTTGCTTCTTATGGATTCAACAAATCACACTCAGCGGCTTATGCCACAATCGCCTACCAAACCGCTTACTTAAAGGCCCACTATCCCATTGAATTTATGGCAGCTGTTTTAACTTCCGAAAAAGCTGACGTTGAAAGAATCGCATTTCTGATTGACGAATGTAAAAAAATGAACGTCGAAGTTTTACCGCCAAACATCAACGAAAGTTTAAAAAACTTTACGGTTGTAGAGGGTAAAAATCAGATTAGGTTTGGTTTGTTGGCGGTTAAAAATGTCGGAGTGAATATAATTGACGCGGTTGTCGAGGAAAGAAAGTCAGGAGGCCATTTTAAATCCATAGGCGACTTTATATACAGAGTAAAATCAAAGGACTTAAATAAAAAATCAATGGAGGCCTTAATAAAATCTGGGGCTTTTGACGAGTTCGCCGAAAGAAATCAATTGCTTCAAAATCTGGAAAAAATGCTGGAAATTGCACGCGAAAATAACAAAAAACAAAATACAAACCAAATGGGGCTTTTTGCCAATACAAAAATAGCCAATAACGATATAAAACTTGAAGCCGCGAAGCCTGCTACTAATTTTGAAAAACTCAGCTGGGAGAAAGAACTTTTAGGGCTCTATGTAAGTTCTCACCCCCTTAACGATTTCAAAAAACTTTTTGAAGCAAGAACTATTCCCATAATAAAAATTGATGCCGGAATGGTGGACAAAAAAATAATTTTGGGCGGATTGATTTCCAGCGTCAAAAAAATTATCACCAAAAACGGCAAACCGATGCTGTTTATGAAACTTGAAGATTTAACTGGCAGAACAGAAGTTGTAATATTCCCCAACCTTCTGGATAGAAATCCGATTGCTCTGCAGGAAAATAAAATTGTTTTTGTCGCCGGTCGAGTTGACGACCGCAATGGTGAAATAAAAATCATTGCCGATGATGTGCAAGAAATTCTAGTCCCCCGCGAGGCGTAATTATTCTAATTATCCTAATTACTCTAATTGTTTTAAATAATTTCTAATTACCTCTTTTTTTATAAAAAAAGAGGTAATCTTACGATTACCTTAAAAGCAGTAGGTCTGCTTAGTCCCTATTTGCCGACCTTTGTGGTCGCGACGTTGATTCGTGCAGTGGTCAAAAGTCCTTGTGGAATACTGTTCTCCGGGACCAAAGTCATTGAAAAATATCTCGCTACGCCGGAGCTGGCTAATGCATAGCAATAGCCCGTCCGCGGGTCTTTGATATACTGCATTTTCGACACGACCGCATCAGCCGTGTTCTGCCTCTCTTGAGCCTCCATTAGAAAATTCTCCTCCTGCCGCTGACTTTCCAATCGTGCAAATAACTCGTGCCGATATGGTGACCTTATCCAAAAGATAACGATAATTTGTAATATTACAAATACCACTAAACCGACTGCTATTTTTTTTGCGTTCATAAAACTTTCCGTATGTTTTGGTTTTTCCCTTGCTTTGCCGTAGTGCTAGGCATAGAAAAACCTGTTATGAGCTATCTTATAGAATAGCACATATAAAAAACCTCGTCAAGACTTTATACATAGAAACAAAGGTGGTAAGATTATATAACTAATTTCAAATTATTCTAATTAACCTAATTCACCTAATCAAATACAAATACCTAAATCCTAATAACGAAACGCCTTTAGAAATTAGACATTAGAAATTAATATTTGATTAGAATAATTAGAATAATTAGAGCAATTAGAATAATTTTATGGAAAACATAGAAAAAATACGGCATTCACTAGCTCACATTATGGCTTCGGCTGTTTTGGAGTTTTGGCCTAAAACAAAATTGGGAATAGGTCCCGCTATTGAAAACGGGTTTTATTACGATATGCAATTGCCAAAACCATTGGAAGAAAACGACTTGCGGAAAATCGAAGGCAGAATGAAAGAACTTATTTTAGAAAAGCAAAAATTTGAAAAGCAAAATATAACAAAGCGCAGGGCTAAAAAATTGTTTGCCATTCAGCCATATAAATTGGAGATAATAAAAGACCTGCCCGGAGAAAACGTGTCTATCTATACAAACGGTGAGTTTGTTGATTTGTGCAAGGGGCCTCATATAAAAAATACAAAAGAAATTAATGTTAATGCTTTTAAACTGACAAAAACTGCTGGCGCATATTGGAAGAGTAATGAAGAAAATAAAATGCTGACAAGAATCTACGGAATCGCCTTTGAAACCGAAAAAGAGCTTGCAGATTATTTTAATATGATACAGGAAGCTGAAAAAAGAGACCACAGACGCCTTGGCGAGGCATTAGATTTGTTTGTTTTCTCGGAATTAGTTGGACCCGGACTGCCGCTCTATACTTTCAAGGGGACCACAATTTTAAGAGAGATAAGGAAATATTGCAATGAATTGCAAAGTGAAATTGGTTACCAAGAAGTACAAACTCCAAACATAAACAGAGCTGAACTTTTTAAAGTTTCCGGGCACTACGATAAATATAAAGACGACATGTTCAGCGTAAAGTCGCACTACACAAAAGAGCAATATTTTTTAAAACCCATGAACTGCCCGCAACACACCCAAATTTTTGCTTCAAAACCACGAAGCTATAAAGACTTGCCCGTCAGAATTGCCGATTTTGCCCAACTATACAGAGACGAAAAAACCGGCGAACTTTCCGGACTGACAAGACTGCGATGTTTCTGCCAAGATGACGGGCACAGCTTCTGCCGTGAAGACCAGATAAAAGACGAATTTAAGTCTGTGCTTTCGGCTATTGAAAAAGCTATGAAAACTTATGGGATGAATTACAAAATCAGGCTTTCCTTTTGGGATCCCAAACATCCGGAAAAATATCTGGGTGATGCAAAAACATGGAAAAAATCCCAACAAATTTTAGAAGAAATTTTAATAGATAATAAAATAGAATATTTAAAAGCTGTGGGCGAGGCGGCAATTTACGGACCTAAAATGGATTTAATTTCCAAAGATTCCCTTGGCAGAGAATGGCAAATATCAACCATACAACTGGATTTTATAATGCCGGAAAGATTTAAATTAAAATACATCGATTCTGATGGAAAGGAAAAAACTCCCGTAATGATACACCGGGCAATTGTAGGCTCTCCGGAAAGATTTTTTGGCATATTGATTGAACATTATTCCGGGGCTTTTCCACTGTGGCTATCCCCTGTCCAAGTAGCCGTTATACCTATTTCTGAAAAACATTTAGAATACGCAAGAAAAATACAAAGTCATTTAAAAAATAACAATGTCCGCGTAGAATTACGAGATGAAAATGAAACTTTGGGTAAAAAAATCAGATCAGCTGAAATGCAAAAAATTCCCTATCTTTTAATCTTAGGAGACAAAGAAATTTCTGCGAATGCGGTGTCCGTGAGGCAACGAGGAAAGGGAGATTCGGGCCAGATGCCAATTGATAAATTTGTTGATAAAATAAGAGAAGAAATCTCAGAGAAATTATAACGCGATATCGATTGCTTCGCAATCTCACAATAAACGCAACAACCGTTACGATTAAAGCGAGCGAAGCAATGATGCGATTAAATCGATTATGAACGAGTTATCCGAAGCAACAAAAAAATTAATAGCGCAGTATAAATTTGCTCAACAGCAAAGCCTACCAAAAGAAGGAGTTGCCACTATTCATGTTGACGAGGTTGCAAAAAAGATTGCCGCCTTTTACGAACAAATAAGAACAATCGTTGACTGGAAAGAAGAGCATTTAATGCGACGTGCGGCTATTATCAGGAAGCTTAAAAGAAAGTTTTTTGATTTAGAATTGAATAATTTTTCAGGAACACAAAATGTGGCGGAGTCTTTGGTTTTAGAGTTAATAAGGGGCGGCCAATTCCCTAACGATAAAATTGAGGAATCAAAAATTAATGATGTCCAAAAAATAATAGACAAATATATTTTTATATTAAAAAACAATCCGGAAAATAAAAATGGCAAAGGCGGAATCAATTTTTATAACTGGATAATAGAGGTTGCCGCCTGCGAAATAGAAGATACTTTGGCTCCCGCTATAAAGGAAATGGCTCTTATTGATTATATGTTTGATTCGATGAAACAAAAAATCAAAATTTCAGATAAATTTTTTGAATCAGGACTTCTAAAAAATGAGGACAAAGATGTTCAAATCTATATTGCCGTATGCCAGTCGCTTTTTAAATTAGACAAGCCCATAATCAGCTACAACCTGATAAAATATAAATATCCAAATTGGCAAAAATCTGACGAACAATTGGCTGCAAAAGTATCACAAAACGCATTCAAAATATGGCGAGGAATAGAGCAAGATTTAACAAACCCCCTGTCAAATAAATTTTATAATATATGCGAAAAGTATGACACGCCATATTTATTAATAGGAGACATTCTGTCAGCATCCGGAGACTCTAACCCGACGGAAATCGGAAAAGAAATTTCAGAACCATCTACTTTGGAGGGTCTTATAAAAGATGCTTATTCAAAAAGATTATCCACTTTGACTGCTAGAATTTCCAGAGCCGCTATTTATTCAACCGTTTCAATTTTCGTAACTAAAGTTTTATCTTTGGTACTGATAGAAGTGCTAATAGAAAAAGCTCTGGGAAGCAAAATAAACACTCCTCTGCTAGCAATAGACGTATTAATACCAACGCTCCTTATGTTTTTGCTTGTAGCCAGCATAAGGCGCCCTTCCAAAAAAAACTTGAATCTTGTTACTATGGAAACAATGAAGATAGCTTACAAAAAAGACGGCTTAGACACATACGAAATAAAAATGAGCAAAAAAAAGGGCACTACTGTAAAAATTATCTTGTCTCTTATTTATGTTTTATCGGCTTTTATAACTTTTGGCGCGATATACTGGATTTTAAATCATTTTGGATTTCCTATTTCTTCTATTATTATAGACATTATATTTATCGCCTTAATTTTATTTGCCGGAACAGCTGTTTCAAAAAGGGCTCAAGAGCTTACAATGGAAGACGAGAAAGAAGGGTTTTTAAGCTTCCTGGCCGATATATTTTTTCTACCGGTTCAAGGGCTTGGCAGGTGGATTTCTATGAAATGGAAGAGATACAACGCCCTTGCAGCATTATTCAACGCTTTAATAGATATGCCATTTTCAGTTTTTATAGAATTTCTGGAGAAATGGCGATATTTTATTAAAGACAAGAAAGAAGAAATCAGGTAATCAAACTAAAAGATGTTCATCCGCAATACGGATGAACATCTTTTTTTTGTAAAGGCTATTCTACTGTTACAGACTTGGCAAGATTTCGCGGCTTATCAACATCAATACCTTTTAAGTCAGCGATATAATATGCCAAAAGCTGAAGAGCAACAGTGTTGATTATGGGCATCAATTCGTCTATAGACTTTGGAACTTTGATTATATTTTTTGTTAAATTATTTATATCCTTATCTATCTCGTTTACAACGGCTATTATTTGCCCACCTCTGGCGCGGACTTCTTCCATATTGCTCAAAATTTTACCATAAGTATGGTCTTTTGTGGCAAGAAAAACTACAGGCATTTTTTCATCTACCAAAGCAATCGGTCCGTGCTTCATTTCTCCCGCCGGATAACCTTCGGCATGGATATAAGAAATCTCTTTCAATTTCAGCGCCCCCTCTAAGGCAACCGGAAAATTCATTCCCCTACCTAAATAAATAAAATCCTGGCTGTCTTTAAATTTTTGCGCCAATAATAATATTTTTTCTGATTCACTCAAAACTTCGTCGATTTTTTTTGGCAAAGAACGAATCTCATCAAAAAATTCTTTCGCCCCTTCGGATCCGCTCAGGGCAGGTATTTTCTTTCCTTTTTGTTTAGCCAAAAATAAAGCAAGCAACAACAAAGCGGTCACCTGGCAGGAAAAAGCTTTTGTTGAAGCAACTCCAATCTCCGGGCCGGCATGCAGATAAATTCCCGAGTCGACTTCCCTGGCTACAGTAGAGCCAACCACGTTTATTATGCCCAAAGTTTTAGCTCCCTTGCTTTTGCCTTCTCTTAAAGCCGCCAAAACATCTGCTGTCTCTCCTGATTGAGAAATTACTAAAAGTAAATCTGTCGGTCCAACAATTGGGTTTCTATATCTGAATTCAGAAGCATAATCAACTTCAACCGGAATACCAGCTATTTTTTCAATTAGATTTTTTCCTATCAATCCGGAATGCCAGCTGGTCCCGCAGGCAACGATTATTATTCTTTTTATGGATTTTAAATCAATATCTATGGTTAGTCTTACTTTTAAATCATCATCAATTCTACCGCGCAGAGTATTCTCAACTGCCAAAGGCTGTTCAAAAATCTCCTTTAACATAAAATGTTTGTAGCCTTTTCTCTCTATCTCCACAGCCGTCCATTTTATTTCATCAATTTCTTTTTCAACTTTCTGACCTTTAAAATTTTCCACCGAATAATTATTTTCAGTCAGCACAGCTATTTCATTATCATTTAAATATATTACTTTTTTTGTATATGGCAGAACTGCCACAGTGTCAGAAGCAATAATATTTTCACCCTCGCCAATTCCCAAAACAATCGGAGAGCCTCGGCGGGCAACCACAATTTTGTTTTCTTTTTTGCAAATAACAGCTATGCCAAAAGTTCCCTCAACTAACTTTAATGCTTTCACAACGGCATTTTCTAAATTACCAGCGTAAAACTTTTCAATTAAATGGCTTAAAACCTCAGAATCAGTCTTTGAAACAAAAATATGTCCCTCTTTCTCTAAAATCTCTTTTAAGGCGCTGTAATTTTCAATAATGCCATTATGAACAACTGCTATCTCTTTTCTGCAATCAAAATGAGGATGAGCATTAATCTCGTTCGGCTCTCCATGTGTAGCCCATCTGGTATGGGCGATTCCAATGTTTGCATACTCTAAATTTAATGAAGCTTTTTCCAAATCAGAAACTCGGCCCTTGGTTTTTACAGAATAAAGATTGCCTTTGTTTAAAAGGCAAATTCCAGCCGAGTCATAACCCCTGTACTCAAGCTTCTTTAACCCGTCGATTAAAACGGGTGCCGCATCTTTTTTACCAAAATAAGCGATTATTCCACACATAAATTTAAATGTTATAACATTAATTTAACACCCATAACGAAGGAAATACAAGGCTTTTCAAAGTTGAAAAAATGTTGTATTATTAGCCTTATAGAAATTGCACAATAATTTATGAAATATCACTCAATCACCTTCGGATGCCAGATGAATATATCTGATGCAGAAAGAGTTGCTTCTGTTCTAGAAAAATTAAAATACAAAGAAACCTCAAATATAAATGAGGCGGATTTAATTTTGATTACAATGTGTTCTGTTCGTCAATCGGCTGTTGATAGAATTTATGGTCTTATTGAAAAATTCAAAAAATTGAGATTGTCTAATCCTAAGTTAAAAACTATCCTGACAGGATGTATTCTAAAAAAAGACAGAAAAAAATTTGCGAAAAATTTTTACTATGTAATTGACATAAAAGACATAAAAAATTTATCCCGATTGCTTGGCAATAGAGAATCTTCGACTAAGTTGAGACCGGAAGAATTAAACTATCTGGACATTGCTCCTAAATATTCTTCAAAATTTTCAGCCAATGTGCCTATTATGACCGGATGTAATAATTTTTGCGCTTACTGCGTTGTCCCCTATGTGAGAGAAAGAGAAATTTCCAGGCCTGCAAAAGAAATAATTTCTGAAATAAAAAATCTTGTCAAAAATAAATATAAAGAAATATGGCTTCTAGGTCAAAATGTTAATTCATATAAAGATGGCAAAACTAATTTCCCCGGATTGTTGAAAATTATAAATAATATTCCGGGAAATTTCTGGATACGTTTTACCTCTTCCCACCCGAAAGATTTTAATGATGAGGTTATAAATGCGATGGCTTTCGGCAGAAAAATCACTCCATATCTAAATCTGCCGATACAGTCGGGCGATGACAACGTTTTAAAATCTATGAATAGATATTATACGGTGAAAGAATACAAAAATAAAATTGAAAAACTGAGAAATAAAGTTCCGAATATCGCGCTTTCTACTGATATAATTGTTGGATTCCCCGGTGAAACGAAAAGACAATTTAATAATACTGCAAAACTTTTCAGGGATATAAAATACGACATGGCTTACATCAATAAATATTCTCCAAGAGCCGGTACTCCGGCGGCGAAATTAAAAGACAATGTTTCCACCGTTGAAAAGAAGAAACGAGAAAAAATTTTAACAGAGATATTAAAACAAACTGCATTGGAAAAAAACAGGAAATTAATAGGCAAGGAAACAGCTGTTTTAATAAATGAAAATCGAGGTGATAACTATTTCGGCAAAAACGAGCATTATAAAACAATTAAAATAAAATCCGATAAAAACATTCTAGGCAAACTCGTAACAGTAAAAATTACAGAAGCCAAACCATTCACCCTGCAAGGAGAATTAATAAAATGAACAAACTAATTGTAATTTTAGGGCCAACCGCTTCAGGAAAAACCGGCTTATCTATAAGACTCGCCCTTCGACTTCGCTCAGGGCAAGCCAAAAAATTTGGCACACGCGGAGCTGAAATTGTATCGGCAGATTCAAGACAAGTTTATAAGGGGATGGATATTGGAAGCGGTAAAATAACTAAAAAAGAAATGACGGGAGTCCACCATCATCTTTTAGATGTGGCGAATCCCAAGAGAAGATTTACTGTCGCCCAATATCAAAAATTGGCTTTAAAAGCAATAGAAAAAATACATAAAAAAAATAAAATTCCAATTCTAGTTGGTGGAACTGGTTTTTATATCCAATCAGTTGTGGACAGTATTGTCATCCCGGAAGTAAAGCCCGACTGGAAATTAAGAAAAAAACTGGAAAAAATGTCCAACGAAAAATTATACAAAATGCTTTTGGCAAAAGATCCTAAAAGAGCAAAAAATATAGACAGGCAAAATCCACGTAGATTGATAAGGGCTTTGGAAATTATAATTATTACTGGAAATCCAGTATCACCCTTGAAATTTTCCGCCCAAGGGAGACCAGCCTCGGGCTGGGATATTTTGCAAATAGGTGTTGCCAAGTCCCCCGAAGAATTGAAAAATTTAATACACAAACGTTTGATAAAAAGACTCGCCCCGTTAAATTATGGCAGAAGCCACGCCTCGCGAAGCGAGGATTTAACCGGGATTAAAAATGGCGCTATGATAAACGAGGTCAAAAAACTTCGTAAATCTTTGTCGTGGAAAAGACTGGAGGAATTTGGATTAGAATATCGATTTGTCGCACAATACCTCCAAAACAAAACCACTTATCAAGAAATGACAGACAATATTCAAAAAGAATCCGAGCATTACTCAAAGCGACAAATGACCTGGTTTAAAAGAGACAAAAGAATTCGCTGGATTCAAAACCAACAAGAAGCAGAAAAATTAGTAAATGATTTTTTGAAAAAATGAAAAAGCCCAAGTTGTAAAGCAAGGGCCTTTTCTCTTCGGTTCTAAAACTTCATTTCTCCCACCAAGGGAGATTCGCCCGGCGCCTCTGCGCCCGACCCTCAAAATCCAGGAGGGTATCAACGAGGTCGTTAACCTTCCCGACAAGATGTTTTATGGTCCGGGTCATACCCAGAAATAACAATGGTGTTAACCAAAAGATCCACCTCGGTGTATAAGCTATAACACCCGTATCCCCCTTGTCCTGTATTACGAAACAAGCCATGGCCAATAAATATACGCCAAGGATTATTGTGGCGCAAAGCCCGATGAAATAACCAACTACAAGTGCGATTTTCAATATTGTCTTCATTTTTTTCCTTCTTGTTTTTTGTTTTTTTGTTTTGAGTTACGAAATGACCCTCAAACCTTTATATTTTGGAAGTCGTTTCGCAACTCAAAATCATAAAAACCGAAGAGATTTTAGCCAGTAGGGCTAACTTGTAAAGAGCTACTTTTATAATATCACCTATTTTTTATGTTGTCAATAGCTTGAGCAAAATTTCCCTTGTTGCTTCAGGATTGGCCGTACCTCTTGTTTTGGCCATAACCTGCCCCGATAAAAACTGCAAGGCATTTTGTTTTCCTTGTTTAAAATCTTCTACCGCCTTTTGGTTTTTTGTTAAAACATCTTTTATAATTTTCTCAAGCTCTAAATCATCCGACATTTGCCGCCAATTATTTTCATCAACAATAGCCGACGGATCAGTTCCGGTATTAAACATATCCGCCAAAACCATTTTTGCAATTTTTGAAGAAATTTCGCCCTTATAAATCATTTTTATAAATTCTGCAAAATTTTCTGGAATAATTTTCCAGCCCGAGGCTGATCCGCCTTGGGCGGAAAATTCCTTACCCTGTAATAAACCCTGAACGTCTGAAATTAAATAATTCGCCACCAATTTATACAACTTCTCGCCGCCTTTAATTTTTTCGTCTTCTAGCCATTCATCAAATTCCGAAACAACTTTTTCAAAATATTCGCTTAAATCTTTATTAGCGATAAAAAATCCTACAGAACTGGCGTCTAGCGCATATTCTTTTTTAAATCTTCCTCTTTTCTGCTCGGGCAATTCCGGCATTGTTGCTTTTATTTTTTCAATGTAATCTTTATCAAAATGCATAAGTGGCAAATCCGGCTCGGGAAAATATCTGTAATCGTGCGCCTCCTCTTTTTCTCTCTGAGAAAATGTGATCTCTTTTTTGTCGTGCCATCCACGCGTTTCCTGAACAACTTTTTCTCCGGATTCCAAAACTTCTTCTTGCCTTTGAATTTCAAAATCAATCGCTTTCTCAACGACCTTAAACGAATTCAGGTTTTTAATTTCAACCTTAGTCCCCAGCGTTTTACCTTTACTTATACTTATATTTACTTCAACACGCATCTGACCCTTTTCCATGTCAGCATCGGAAACTCCCAGATATTTAAAAATCAGTTGCAATTCCTCGGCAAACTCCCTCGCCTCTTTGCCCGAAGTTATATCCGGCTCTGTCACCAGCTCCATCAACGGAACCCCCGCCCTGTTCAAATTAACTAAAGAATAGTTAACTCCCTCCGGATGAACTAAGCTCCCAGTATCTTCCTCTAAATGTATTCTAGTAATTCTTATTTTGTGTCCGTCAATTTCCAAAAACCCTCCTGAGCACAGAGGCTGGTCATATTGAGAAATCTGATAACCTTTAGGCAGGTCAGGGTAAAAATAATTTTTACGGTCAAACTTTGAATCTTCGGCAATTTTGCAATTTAAAGCCAGCCCGGTTTTAATAACTTTTTTAATTGCCTCTTCATTTGCCACCGGAAGCGTTCCCGGCTGGGCGGTGCACACAGGACAAATATTATAATTTGGCCGCCTTTCATCAGGATCATTTTTGCACGAGCAAAACATCTTAGAGTTCGTCCTGAGTTCAGCATGAATCTCAAGACCGATCGTTGGTTTATGTGCCATATTATTTATTGTTTATTTTTATCTTTTTTAAACCATTCATATATTCCAAAACCCCACGTAAAAACGTACACCACACTTAATAGAAAAACTCCCCACTGCTTATTCAAGAATGATGTGATTAGCCAGAATGGTTGAGAGACAAAACCCAAGACAAAACCCCATTTATTTTTCTTTGCAACCAATATGACTGCCGATATTCCCAAAACTGCAATTCCTATATTCGATATGGCATCTAATGTTAACATACTTTATTTTCTTTCTAACACTACAAATGAATAATCAAATTTGTTTTTTTCGTCAGATTTATGTTCTTCGCGCCACACTTCTTTCCATTCTACCAAATTAACTTCCGGGAAATACGTGTCGCCTTTTGGTTTGGCATGGACTTCAGTGATGTATAATTTTTGCGCCAATGGTAAAAATTGTTTGTAAACCGAAGCGCCGCCGCAGATGAAAACTTCCGGCACGTTTTTTACCATTGCTACAACCTCGTCAATTGAATGGGCCACGACGCAGTCTTTTTGCGTGATATAGCTTGGATCGTTACTCAAAATAATGTGCTTTCTGCCGGGCAACGGCTTTCCGCCTATTGAATTAAAGGTATTTAAACCCATTACAACTGTTTTGCCAAGCGTAGTCTCTTTAAAGTACTTAAAATCCGCCGGTAAGTGCCATGGTATAGTATTTTTATTTCCAATAACTCGATTTTCAGCCACCGCGGCAATCATTGATAGAATCATGACAATAGTTTAATAATTTTTTTGTTTATTATTTCCGGTGATAACATATTTTCATTTTCTATACATTCTATCACTTTAAAATCTTTTGGAAATTCTTTAGCGGCCAGTAAATACGACTTTAAAGAATCCGTAAAATGTGCCCTGTCTTTTTCATGGATATCTTTATTATTTTTTCCCAAATACGATTCTCTTTTTTTAATTTTATCTTTGTCGCTTTGCCCTTCATTCAACTTTTGAGAAAATTCTGGAGATGTTTTTAAAATAAACGCACAATCTGGCTTCGGTATTTTGAATATACCATATTCCAAATCGTACAACCAATTAATAAACTTTTTCCACTCTTTGCGATTGTTTATCAGTTTTCCTCCCTGATGCCCTATATTTGAAGCCATCCACCTGTCGCAAACCACCACCTTACCATCATTTAACCATTCTCTGACCCTAAAACTTGCATCATATCTATCCTGCGCCACAAAAATTGAAGCTATGTAAGGTCCTACGTCTTTAGGACTTCCGTATTTACCCGCTAAATAGTTTTCGAACATCGCCGCCGAACGTTCTCCGTAGCGAGGAAAATCTATTTTTTCAACCTTATACCCATTTTTTAAAAAATAATCGGCCAACAGTTTTGCCTGAGTCGATTTGCCTGACCCATCTATACCTTCAAAAACAATAAATTTTCCGGTCTTTGGCATGAATTTTACTTTAATAAAATTTTTTCCAGCTCCCTAACGTTTTGAACTAAATAATCCGGACTTGCTAATTTTAATTTTTCTTCTGAGGTGAATCCCCATGTAACCGAAATGGTTTTTATACCCGCATTTTTTCCGGCCTCTACCTCATTGCTTGAATCGCCTACAAATACTGTTTCCCCTGGTCTATAATCATGTTTCCTAATTAACTCGTGAATGATCTCCGATTTGTCGTGCACCGAATGCACAACTTCATCAAAAATATTTTCCAGTCCAAAATCTTTAATTTCGTGTAAAATAGTTTCTGGAAAATCCGAACTTAAAACAATCATCCTGCATCCGCTCTTTTTAATTTTTTTTACCAAGCTAACGATATTTTTATAAGGTATTGACTCAGGACGATCTTTATCCGCCAGCACATTTCTATATATCCTCTGTTCTTCTTCAATAGTCAATTCCGGAAAATATTTATGCCAAAAATTCATGTATGGCTCTTCGTAGTTATTTTTTAATTCCCTTAAAGAAATATTTCTTCTGCCTAAATGTTCGAACATTTTTTGGACTACCCAAAAATGATTCTCAGAAAGATTCTTTATGGGACCGGACCAATCAAAAATAATATTTTTAATTTTGCTTTTCATTCCAATCAATTCTTTTACGCTTGCCTGCATCTTTCTCTGTGAAACCTTTAGGGTATCTTTTACCAAGTTTCCCCATATTTTCGTTTATGACATCTTCTAAATCCCAGCCAAAAAAGCTACAGATTGCCGCAATATACCACAAAGTATCTCCCAAATTTTCTTTTATACCCGGTTTTTGGTCGTCTTTATGAGAAAATGTTTTCTTAATACAGCCGGCTATATCTCCCGCCTCTCCCGAAACTCCCAAGCCCCAAGTCATTATTTCTTTTTCCGGGTCGTCAAACTTTTTTGCAATCTTCTTACAAAATTCCTGATAATCTTTTAAAAATTCATCCATATTTAAAATTATAACTGAATTATATTTGTTTTTCTTTTTTTTCTGTTGTCACTCTGCCTCCCTGCCATTGGCCTTTATAAAGATTGGATTCTCCTGCCACTTCCGAAAACATTATATGCAATACTCTGGCCCCCATTTCCAAATCAAAAGGCTCATCTCTAAAATTATATATGCCCATAGACAATTCTCCGCAATAACCGGGAGGAACTTGTCCGCCAAAAATATACACTCCCGACCTAAACAAAGTTGACCTTGGCGTAGAGATCGCAAGAAGGTCTTCGGGCATATTTACCTTTTCTATTGTCTTCATCAAATAATAAACTTTTGGCTCTAAAGATATTCTAACATTTTTTCCTTCCTCGTATTTTGCCACAAGTTCCATTTTCGGCGTTTCGCGCTCTGTCACACCCATAAAACCTTTGCCGGAAATTTTATACAACTCCCCTATTCTTATATCAAAACCAGCGCCTTCGGGCGTTGTTAATTCTCGGCTGGAGAGCCCCTCCATTAATTTTTTTTCTTTTACTAATTCCAATAATTGTTTTGCTCCAATGAACATGTTTTTAAGATTTAAGATTTAAGATTTATAATTTCTACTTCTTATTTTTTTGCACAAAATCTTTCCACGCCTTTGTCACTATTCCGCCTACAGGAGTTAACGCCGCTTTTATAGGCGGATGCGCCTCATAACCTATAAGCTCAACCAATTCCGGCTTAAAATCATTAATTTCTTTAATGCTTGGGTCAATTTTTATTGTGGGAAAGGGTAAGGGCTTTCTTTGCAATTGTTCTTTTATGGCATCAACGTGATTTTCGTAATAGTGCAAATCGCCAAAAGTGTGAATAAATTCTCCCGGCTTATTTCCGGTTATTTGTGCCAGTATCAACGCAAGCAAAGCATAGCTGGCGATGTTAAATGGCACTCCCAAAAAAACATCTGCCGTGCGCTGATAGAGCTGAAGCGATAATTTCCCGCCATTGGTGTTTACCTGATATAATATATGGCACATTGGAAAACGGCAAGCGTCGCCGGGTGAAGCCATTTCATAAAGATATTCCGGATTCCAGGCGCTCACCAAAGCCGAGTGGGTGCTTTTGTCTTTGCGCACATTATCTATAAGCCACTGTAGCTGATCTATTGTTCTTTCTGTTCTTGTAGGCCAATGACGCCACATATCTCCATAAACATGAGACAAATTTCCGTGTTTTTCTGCAAAATCTTTGTCTTTGGCTATTTTTTCTATAAATTCTTCCTTAGTCATTTCTTTTTCAATTCCTTTATCTATCTTTTCCCGATAAATTCTGTAAGGATAGTCATCCCAAATGTGAATATTATTATCAACAAGATATTTGATATTCTTCTGCCCGGATATAAACCAATAAAGCTCCTGTATAATTCCCTTCCAATAAACTTTTTTGGTGGTTAGTAAAGGAAATCCTTCAGAAAGATCAAAACGCATCTGCCTGCCGAAAAGGCTGTAAGTTTTAACACCAGTTCCGGCATCAACCTGCTCAGAGCCCTTGTCTAAAAGCTCCTGCATTAAATTAAGATATTGATATTCGGGATGTTGTTTGTCCATGGCTTGTTGGCTAATTTAATATTTAAACTAATAATTCATCTCCTATAAGTTTTCCTTCATATTTTCTGATTTTTATGCCTCTTTTTTTAGCCAAGTCCCAAGCTTCGTTCTCCTCCTCGTGTTTTTCTCCACCGGTTTGAATCCGCTTATATTCATTTGCATATACTATCTCCTTTATGCCGGCGTTATTAAAAGCTTTCATACAATCGTAGCATGGAAAAAGCAATGAATAAGCGGTCGCACCCCTTAACCTTGTTGTATCCTGAGCATTTATGATGCCGTTTATTTCAGCGTGCGCGCCACGGCAACGAAGTAATTTTTTCGTTTTTGGATCTCCGTCAACCTTGGCGCAGCCAACTTCCAAACAATGGTAATCGCCTTCTGTCGGCCCGTTATAACCGAGAGAGACTATCCTGCGATTCTCATCAACAAATACCACGCCGGCTTCATGAAATTTACAAGCCGCTCTTTTAGAAACAATTGAAGCTAAATTCATAAAAGTTTCGTCCCAGCTTAATCTTTTTGTTTTTGGATTGGATATACTTGGCATATTTTTTATATTTTTATGTTTTTATTAATAATGTATAATTATTTTACCAAAAGAAGGTTTTACAAGCAATAGCCCTCGCGCTTTACAAAAATATAAAAATATTGTAATATTTTTATACTATCAACTTGTTAGATGCACCTTAAAAATTGAAAGGAACAATACGATGAAAGTTGCTAAATTCGGCGGAACATCATTGGCTGACGCAAATCAAATTAAAAAAGTGGTAGAAATAGTTAAATCTGATCCTGAGCGCCGTTGTGTTGTTGTCTCGGCTCCCGGGAAAAGGAACCCGAACGACGATAAAATCACAGACATGCTCTACTTATGGGCGCGTTCACCAAACAGCGAAAAACTGATTTTTGAAAAAACAATTATTAGCCGTTATCAAGGAATTATAGACATCCTTGGGGTGAATATGGACTTTCGGTCACATTTTGAAGACGCAAAAAAATCATTCGGAGAAATAGCCGGCAAAAACAAAGAGGATTACATCGCGAGCAGGGGTGAATATTGGATGGCGATGATTATGGCGAACATTCTTGACTACGATTTTGTTGATGCAAAAAAGTTTATCGTTTTTGATAACTGCGGACTGTTCAACCTTCCACGAACTGAAAAATTAGCGGCAAAAATGAGCTTAAGGCAAACCGCGAAGAAAAAAGGAATTGTTGTACCCGGATTCTATGGAAGAATGTCGGACGGGACGATTAAAACCTTTTCGCGAGGCGGATCCGATATCACCGGAGCAATTATTGCCGCCTGCGTTGGCGCCAGTTTATACGAAAACTTCACTGACGTTTCCGGAATTTTTATGGCAGATCCTCGGATTATAAAAAATCCTCGCAGAATAGAAAAATTAACTTATCGCGAATTACGCGAACTCGCCTATATGGGAGCTAATGTTCTTCACGACGAATCAATTTTCCCTGTCCGCAGACTTAAAATTCCGATAAATATTAGAAATACAAATCGACCCGGAGACAAAGGAACTATGGTTGTTGCAAAAATAAACGAACAGGAAAGAATTCCTGGTTCGATAATCGGGATTGCCGGAAAAAAGGGTTTTTCGGTCGTCAAAATCGAAAAAAATTCAATGGACTATGAAATTGGTTTTCTCCGTCGCGTTTGCCAAATAATGGAGGATCATCATATTAATATCGAGCATATTCCCAGTGGAATTGACACATTGAGTGTTGTCGCTGAAAATTCTAAATTTAACGCTGTTAGCGACGCTATTATAAAAGAATTAAAGAAAAAATGCAATCCTGACGCAATCAGCGTTGAAGCAGAAATGGCATTGGTTTGTATTGTTGGTTCTGCTATGGCAAATACGCCGGGAGTTTCAGCTAAAATTTTTGGAGCCGTAGCCGGCGCTGGTGTGAATGTAAAAATGATTAACCAGGGATCAAGCGAAATTAGCATTATAATCGGTGTAAACGAAAAAGATTACGAAACAACAATATACGCTATTTACGATGAATTTGCGGACTAATTATCATCCATAAGCCCCATTGCATAAAAATCTTTGGGGAATTTTTTTATTAAAAAATCAGGGAATTTCAACCCCTGATTTTATATAATTTTGTTGTCTTTACTCTTTCACTTCGACGCCCATATTTCTGGAGGTGTCTGCAATAATTTACGAGAGAAACATCAAAAAACGTTTTACTGCTAAAATTTTAAATTACGTCGCGAATAATTCACGCAAATCTTTCACTTCTGCCTCCAGCTTCTCAATCCTCTTCTGATGACTTGCCAAAACTCTATCTTCCAATCCGTCAAAGCGTCTGTTCATCTCAGCCTTGGTTACCATTCCATCTAAACGCTTATCAACTTGCTCAAAACGGCTGTTCATTTCTTTACCCATTTTATCAAAACGGGCATCAACGCCATTGAATCCTTTTTGCACCATCACAGCCAGTTCATCAATTGTTATATTTTTATTTGCCATAATCTTATTGTAATCCTTTAGAAATATCTGTCAATAATTCTATTAAAGATATCTACCCAATCTTCCCGACCCTATCTAAAGAATATGCTCGTTGAAGTTATTCCTTAACTTCAACTCCCATATTTTTGGCTGTGCCGGCGATTATTTTTATCGCCTGCTCAACGTCGGTTGTGTTTAAATCCGGCATTTTCTTTATTGCGATTTCTTTCAGCTGGGCTTTTGTGATTTTTCCAACTTTTGTTTTGTTGGGAGTTCCACTTCCCTTTTCAATTCCAATCGCTTTTTTTATCAGCTCTGATGCCAAAGGAGTTTTCAATTTAAATGTGTAAGATCTGTCTTTATAAATTGTAACCTCTGCCGGAATTGTGAAACCCGACATCGCCTGAGTTGCCGCGTTAAACTTTTGGCAGAACTCTGCGATGTTTAAACCATGCTGAGCCAATGCCGGGCCTACTGGAGGGGCTGGTGTTGCTTTTCCTGCCAGGATTTGTATTTTTACGACAGCTTTTAATTCTTTTGCCATTTTTTCTTGAATCTTGAATCCTGTATCTTGTAGCTTGAATGGAATGCAGAATTCAGAATTCTTGATTCTATATTCTATTCTATATTCTAGCTTCTAGATACTAAATTCACGAATTTACTCAACTTTTTTAATTTGTAATGAATCCAGTTCAACCGGCGTGTCTCTGCCAAACATATTAACTAAAACTTTTATTTTACCTCTTTCTTTATCAATTTCCGAAACCTTCCCTTCAAAACCTTTAAATGGTCCGTCAACAACTTTAACATTAGCGCCAATTTCAAAATCAATTGTAAACTCAGGTTCTCCCATTTCCATTCTCTTCATCAGGTCTGCCATATCAGACGCGGACACCGGTATCGGCGTAGTTCCTGCGCCCAAAAATCCTGTGACCCTTGGAGTATTTCTAACCACATACCACGATTCATCAGTGACTACCATTTGCACCAAAACATATCCGGGATAAATTTTCTCTTCGACTGTTTTTCTTTTCCCGTTTTTAATTTTTATCTTTTTTTCTTTAGGGACTATGACGTTAAAAATTGTATCTTCCATGCCCAAACTCTCAATCCTTTGCTTAAGATTTTTCGCAACTGCATCTTCATATCCTGAGTAGGTATGAATTACGTACCAATTTTTTTCTTGTTCTATAACTTGTTTTGGCACCCCAGTAGAAGAATTTTGACAGCCTGCGGGGAAAAACTTTTACCCTGAGACTTTTAAAATTCTTTTATTATTATAATTTCCCCTGTAGTTACGAATCAGCCAAAATTCTCTACGGGGTAGCCCTGTAGTGAAATTTTGCTTTTCGTAACATTTTGCCAAAAGCAAAATGGCTACAAAATTTCTACTACTGGGGCATATTTACTTTAAAACAAAACTTTTAATTATTGATGTAAAAATATAATCTAGGCCTCCTAAGAATAAGGCTGCCACAATGACTACTACTAACACAATCATTGTGTATCTCAAAATATCTTTTTGTGAAAGCCAGCTTACTCTTTTCATTTCAACCCAAACTTCTTTAAAAAATAAATTTATTTTTTGTGATATTGTCATTTATCGTTGGTTCTTAAAATCCCGCCTTGGCGGGACTATTTATACTTATACTCCCATAATAGCCGAATGCAAACCAAATGTCAATATTAAAATCCAATACCAGCTGACATCAAACTTTTTGCCATCTTTTTTTGAATTTCTTGCCTTGCTTCATTCAAGCATTGCTTTAAAAATTCCTGCTGTTTTTCTATTACCAAATCCGGATTTAATTTTATATCTTCAACAGCAAATTCTCCATTCATTTCAATCGTAATCCCATTTCTTTCAACGACAACTTTTTCTTTTTTTAGGCTATCTTGAAATTTTTTTAATTCTGCAATTTTTTTTAATTGATCAAATACCATTTTTATATTTATTATTTATATATCTATGTTCTTTGCAGCTTTCGCATGCGTCTGTATGAATTTTTTTCTTGGTTCTACCTCCTCGCCCATTAGAATATCTAAAGTTTTATCTGCCTGGTGGGCGTCCTCAACCGAAACCTGCAACAAAGTTCTGTTTTCCGGATTCATTGTTGTTTCCCAAAGCTGTTCGGGATTCATTTCTCCCAAACCCTTGTACCTTTGTATTGAAGCCGATACTTTACCCATATCTTTTAAAATTTTGTCTCTTTGTTCGTCGGAATACGCATAATGAGCGTTTTTTCCGAAAGAAATTTTGTACAATGGCGGCTGGGCAATATAAATGTGGCCCGCATCAACAACCGGCCTAAAGTGCCTATAAAAAAATGTTAAAAGCAATGTGCGGATATGAGCTCCGTCAACATCTGCATCGGTCATAATCACAATCCTGTGGTATCTTAATTTTTCAATGTTAAAATCTTCGCCAATTCCGGTTCCCATGGCGATAATCAGCGCTTTAATTTCTTTTGAAGCCAGCATTTTATCCAATCTTGCCCTCTCAACATTTAAAATTTTTCCTCTTAAAGGCAAAATTGCCTGAAATCTTCTGTCTCTTGCCTGTTTTGACGAGCCGCCGGCGGAGTCTCCCTCAACAATATAAATTTCAGATTCTTCGGGATTTCGGGAAAGACAATCGGCCAGTTTTCCGGGCAAAGCCAAACCTTCCAAAGCGCCCTTTCTTAGAACCGTTTGCCTAGCGGCTTTTGCCGCCAATCTCGCCTTCGTCGCCAATAAACAATTTTCAATAATCGCCCTCGCGTCCGACGGATTTCTTTCCAAATAATCTGATAAACCTTCCGACGTTGCGGCTTCAACCGCATTTTTGGCTTCCGGATTTCCCAGTTTTGCTTTTGTCTGACCTTCAAATTGCGGAGTACGGATTTTTACCGAAACAACCGCGGTCAATCCTTCCCTAACGTCGTCGCCGGAAAAATTTTCATCTTTTTCTTTCAAAAATCCTTCGCGCCTTGCGTAATCATTTAAAGATCTTGTTAAAGCAGTGCGGAAACCGGAAATATGAGTTCCGCCTTCAACTGTATAAATATTATTTGCAAAAGATTCCTCAGTACACTCCATTTCCTGAGTATACTGAAAAGCCGCTTCAACCCAAATTTTGTCTTTTTCCACGGCAACTGAAAAAATATTTGGATGCCTTGGAGTATTCCCCTGCACCAAATATTTTACATACGAGCCAACTCCTCCTTCAAAATAAAAAGTGTAGCTGGACTCCTGCCCCTTAATTCTTTCATCTTTAAAAACTATTCTAACACCCTTGGTCAGGTATGCCTGCTGGCGCAAATGATTTAAAATTCTTTTTGGGTCGTATTCTATTTTTGAAAAAATTTGCGGGTCTGCGTCAAAAGTTTGCGTAGTGCCGGTTTTTTTTGAATCGCCGACTTTTTTTACGTTTCCCTTGGGCTTTCCCCTGAAGTATTCCTGTTCATAAGCTCCGCCATCTCTCTCAACGTGAGAGAGCATATAAGTTGAAAGCGCGCAAACAACAGAAATACCCACTCCGTGCAATCCGCCGGAAACCTTGTAAGCTTCTCCGCCGAATTTGCCTCCGGCGTGCAAAGTTGTTAAAACTGTTTCCAAAGTTGATTTGCCGGTGTCGGGATGTTTTTCAACCGGAATTCCCCTGCCGTCGTCAGAAATTTTCACCCTGCTGTCGGGCAACAAAATAACTTCAATATTTTTGGCGTAACCCGCCATCGCCTCGTCCAAACAATTATCCACAACCTCCCAAATTAAATGGTGCAGACCATCAACTCCGGTGGAACCAATATACATTCCCGGCCTTAACCTAACCGGCTCCAAACCTTTCAAAACATAAATATCTTTTGCAGTGTATTCGCCCTCTTTCCTTGTTTTTTTAGCTCCAATTGCCGGCGGTTCAATCTCACTTTTCTCTTCCTTCGCCACGCCAGAGTCTTTGACGGAGGCGGGTTTTACCTCAGTTTTCCTTTCTTCCCCGACCAAACTCGCCTTCGGGCGAGATTGTGACGGGCCCGTCAAAATAGGCTTCGCCTTTTTGTCGGGTTTCGCAACAACCTTTTTCAAAGTGGTAGCATTTTTGTCGTTCGCCAAATTTTCTACCGCTTTCTTTTCAGGCTTCGGGACTTCCTTTTTTATTTCCGCCTTCTTTTCCGATTTTGGAATCTCTTTTTTAACTATTTTCTCGACTTCTTCGTCTTTTGATTTTATATTTAACTTCATAAAAATTAAACTTTATTTTTTCTATATTTTAATATAAGAGTAACAGCAATTAGCAGAAATATAAAGCTCAGAGAATATAATATTGTGAAAACTAAATCTTTAACATAAATCGCATAGATTAATGGTGGTATATCGCAAATGAGCCACAAAATCCAGGCAATTACACTGTTTCCCGCAGAACTTTTTTCTTTTAAAAGATTTTTTATCTCGGGCAAATAAGCTATCGCGCTTATCGTTCCAAAAATCAAAGCGCTGGATTCTATTATATCTTTTACAATCATTTTATCTTAAAACTGCTTTTAAATCTTGCTTAGTTTTAATTCTTATTTCTTCTTGAATTTTATTCACTTCTTCATTGGTTAAGGTTCTTTCAGGCGAACGATAAACGATTCTAAATGTGTATGATTTTTTGTCTTTACCGAATTTTTCCGCATTCTCAAATTCATCGATTAATTTTACCTCTTCAATTATAGGGACTTCTGTCCCGCCTCGGGCGGGATCCCGCTGTGGCGGGACAAAGTCGCGCACAATTTCGTAATAATTATTCAGGTTTATATTTTTATCAATTATAAAGGAAATGTCCCTTGAAATCAACGGATATTTGCTTACCTCCTTAAATTTGTTGTTTATATCTTTAAACTGCTTTGTAATTCGCGGGTCATCCGACCAAAAAATTCTTATATCCGGAATTCCCATTTTTACCATTGCCAGTCTATCTCCAAATCCGAACGCCCAACCGTTATAAATTTCCGGATTCAATCCAAAATTTTTCAAAACTTGCGGATGCACAAGTCCTGCGCCATTCACCTCCATCCACTCACCATTAAACATCATATCCATTTCTACCGACGGGTCTGTAAAAGGGAAAGTATCAATAATAAATTTATATTCTATATCTTTACCAAAAATACTTTTTGCCAGATCAATTTGAACTTCCTTCAAGTCATCTACCGTAATAATTTTCTGTGATTTTTTACAAATATACAATCCGTCAATTTGGTGAAATGCCGGATAATGGCTTCTGTCAATTTCATCTTTTCTAAAAACAATTCCGGGAGCCAGCAACCCTACATGACCCTCCGTTTCCAATCTTTTTAAAACCTCCGGGTCTTTTAAATAAAACGACCACATAACCGTCATCTGCGTTCTTAAAACATATTTTTCATTGACGTAATAAGTATCTGTTTCTCTTCTGCTGGGATGGTCTTTGGGAGCATTTAAGAGATCAAATTCATCTTCAACGGTTACTATTTTGGGTAATTCCATCACGTCAAAATCAGCAAATCTCGGCAAATTTAATATTTGGTCAAACAAAATTTTTACAGGAGAGTTTTCCTTCTTCGTAAGGTCTGGAAGTTTCAATAATCTTTTGATTCTTTCGGCTTTTATATCAGTCCTTTTCTCCAATTCTTTTATCAAATCCTTCTCATTTTTATCCTCTATAACGATATTTTTCCTCATAAGCTTGCGTAGCGTAGCGATATAATATATTCTTTCATTTTACCTTAAAATAAAGATGAATACAAGCCCCGTTAGAAGTCTGATATGTGAATAAATACAGAGATAAAGTATCAAAAAATAGGGCGCAAAAGACTTTTGACGGGGTAAAGGCTAATGGGGATAATACTACAATCAAAAACCGCTTTTTAGAGCGGTTTTTTACTTTTTAAAGTGTTGTTATCGGGCGGCTTTGAGTTATATAGAACTTGCCTTTTTCCAAAGCCCATTCAATATCGCAGGCAAATCCATAATGTTTTTCAATTCCCATACAAATTCCAGCTAACTTTTGTATCTGCTTTTCTGAAAGTTTTTGTTTGTCTTTTTTCGCCGCCGGCACAGGTTTTTCTTCGGTCAGGTTTTTAGCTTTAATAATCTGCTTTTCTTGCGAATTAACGTTAACGTCAACCAGTTTAAGCGTACTTTTTTCTAAAACATAACTGTCAGGCGTAATAATTCCCTGAACAATTGCCTCGCCCAATCCCCAACCGGCCTCAATTATCATTTGGTCTTTGTCGCGGGTCACAGGATGAACAGTAAAACAAACTCCGGAAACTTCGGAGTTAACCATTTTCTGAACAACAACGGCAACCGAAACTTTATTTTTTGACAATCCTCTTTCTGTCCTGTAAAATAGAGCCCTTGGCGTGAATAACGATGCCCAGCATTTCTGAATATTTTTCAGCACATCTTTTTTTGTCACATATAAAAAACTGTCCAGCTGTCCGGCCCAGGCATCCATTTTAGAATCCTCGGCTGTAGCCGAAGAACGAACTGCAACATATTTTGCCCCCAATTTATCAAAATCATTCAAAATTTCTTTTGCCAAATCTTTCGGAAATTCCTTTTCCAAAATAATTTCCTGAATAATATGGGAATTTTCTTCCAAATTATCCGTATTTTTAATATCCAGTTTGTCCCACATTGAGTTTATTTCAACATCAACATCGGTTTCTTCTATAAATTTATCAAAAGTGGTGGACAAAACAACAAACCCTGGCGGAACAGGAATTTTAGCGCTGGTCATTTCTCCCAGCGAAGCTCCTTTCCCTCCGGCAATACCGGTATCTTTTTTTGAAAGTTGTTTAAAATTTTTTGTAAACATTTTCTATAATTATAAAATAATTTCTATTTTGTTATTTTAAATATACCATTTCCAGAAATTTTTACAATTTTTAAGAGAATACAACAAAATGGGAATTCACCCCACACCAATTTCAAAAATGTTCATGGCGCTTATGCGATAACCCTCCTTCGCTTAAGCTTCGGAAGGGTTATTTTACTTTTTATTTATTTTTTGTATGAAAGTAAAATAAAAAAAGAGGAGCAACATTTCTGCGCTCCCTTGTCGTCGTTGCCCGACCTATAAAAAACGTGGGTAAGGTAAAATGCCACCTTGCTGTAAAAAATCATCCACTGCGACAATACTATTGCCGTCGAATGTGAAGATTGCCCCTTCGCCCTCTTCCAAATCCGTTATCGGTAAAAATTGACCCAGACTGCGCTTTGCAACCATAATGGCTGCATCTAACGGCCCTCCATGAGAAACCGCTAAAGCAACATTTTGATTAACCGTAACCGCTTGCAGAGCCAACGAATAGGCCGTATGCAGAACCAAATGTCCTTCACTCTCAACCTCCTTCGGTCGAAGTTTGTAAACAGCGCCATTGCTGTATTCTTCCGGTTTGCAATCTAAATACCATGCAGCCGGATTTGTGGACCAGAATCCATGATGAATATAAATATGATTGGCAAATTCCGGCGGCTTGATTCCCAGTTCCGCCATAATAACGAATGCGGTTTCCTGCGCCCGTATTAAAGGACTGGAACCGAATACAGTGCAACCATTCAACATAACCTTCAACCGCGAAGCCACCTGCTTGGCGGTTTCAATACCTGCGGGCGTCAACCTCGCCTGAATTCCCCAACTCATGGTCCCTTGAGGGCACCCTTCCAACTTTTCCTTCTTCCCGTGCCGTATAGCTATCACTTTAGTTTTCATGTTACACTTCCTTTCCTTCGTAGAACAAAACAAATTAACATTTCGCACGGGCGCACCCATACAATTTTAACTGTATTTATCAATGTTCTATGTAATTTTAGATAATATCATATTGATAAATCTTTGTCAATGGAAATTGCTGGACAACAAAAATATAATATGCTATACATATAATACGCACGGCGAGGAAACATTCCTTACCTTTAACAACACAAACCCCTGAGAGAGGAAAAGATGAAAATATACTTGGCAACGCATGGAGAAAAACGCGCCGGCTTCAACCCCGCGCATACAGCAGACGGACTCGGACAGGTTATTGATGTCCTTGGAAATCAGTTCCAAAAAATTCCTAAACCGCCCTTGTTGGTGGTGGGAAGCGGTTTCCGATTTGAAGAAACATACTTGGCTTTTCTTCAATTTCTTCCTTCTACCACCGTTAAATGGTCGCCTTTCGCCGGAAGCGCCGATGCTTCAGACAACAACGGCAAGATCGCGATTGCAAGCAACAACACTGTGGCGGAGGCTGATTACATCGGGCTGGCCGGAAACCCAGGATTCGATGCCTGGAAATTTATCTCAAGCCTGCCACCCAACACGCTCTTGTGCTCGGGCGAAGAACTTATGTCGGCGCTTGGGCTTGAAAGCAACAAAGGTCGGATCTACGAATTGGAAACCGAAAACAAGTCGTGCCGACAAGTCATTTGACAACGACAAATCTCCCAAATAAGATAAAAGCCTGAAGCTTTGCGCTATTCGGGCTTATTTTTTTATAAAAATAATTATTCTACTAATAGAAAAAATCGGCAAATATTAAATGTAACGCCCGGCATTACAGCAAAACCTTTTTTATGCTTAAGCGCGCCAAAAAACTTGACCCTTCACCCTAGATTTTAGTAAAATTTAGGGTGAAGGGTTGACACGGTTGCTTTACAAGGGAATATGTGCCAATATTAGAGTATAAACATCATTATTAATCTAATTAATCTTGAAACATGTAATATGAAACCTGAAACATAACAAAAAGGTTTCAAGCTTCAAATTACAAGTTTCATACAATACATGCCAGCAAAAAAGGCAAACTCGGCTTTCATGAAGCCGTTAAAATTGACTGCTGATTTAGAAGCAGTCGTAGGAAAGGGTCCTATGCCAAGATCCGAAGTTGTAAAAAAACTTTGGGCGTATATCAAAAAGAACAACCTACAGAACCCAAAGAACAAGAGAAACATAATCGCTGATGCCAAACTAAAACCAGTTTTTGGCGGAAAAGCTGAAGTGAATATGTTTGAGATGACAAAGTTAGTCTCAAAACACTTGTCCTAACTCAAAACATAAATACAATAAAAAATCCCGCAATGCGGGATTTTTTATTGTATTTTAAATAACCTTGAATTACGAAATGACTTACTAACGGTTTTAATTTTAAATTAAGGAGTTTAAGTTCATTTCGTAATTCAAGGTTAATAGACAACCAATATCACCAAACCTATAACTATAAGAACAATGGAAACTATTTTTTGAAAAATAATCCTCTTCGATATATTCTCTTTTAAGATTTTTGGATAAAAATATGATATAAATAACGTCATTAAAAATAAAAAAATATATTGGACTCCTTTTAAAGAATTTATAGTTGCCAGAAAAATTGCAGGAGCTAAATATATGGCAAAACTTTGTAAAAAATTAGCTATTCCCCCGCATACTTGCGCGTATACAAAAAATAAATCTGTTTTTTTATCCAAAACCATCTTTTTGGAAAAAATTTCTTTCCTAGATTTTTGGGACAAAAGAAAAACAAAAACTAACAAAAATATGAAAATCCCCGTCCAAACAACTCCCTGCAAAAACGGCTGATTCTGAAAGACCAATTTGGTAAAAATATAGTCTAAAGAAAACATAAGCGATGAAAAAAGCGTGATCTTCAGATAATCTCCCGTGATCCTGATATTTTTCTCAATTGAAATGATGATGCTGCCGGTCAATAAAATTATGAATGCCAAGATATCCATTGCCGGCATTGCCTGAACTTTAAAAAATACCCAAGTTAAAATAAAAATTAATATGGGTTGAGTGGCGCCGATTGTGGCTATAACTTTTGAAACATCAAATCTTTCTAAAGCTGAATACATCGTATACATCCCTAAAATACGGACAATGGCATCTAATATGATCCAAGTTAAACCTGCAGAATTGGGTAATCCAAAATTTATAAAAGGTATAAATAAAATTACGAATATGCCGAAAATACCGACATAAAAAGTATATGAGTTTGGCTTTGGTCTGCCGGTTAAAACTAATTTATCGCCCAAAGAGGCAAAACCAAAAAATAGATAAGCTAAAATTATTACTATGAGCCACGTTAACATATTTTTCTATTCTACCATAATTTTAAAAATTAGGCGCGCCGCAACCTTCTAAGTCTTTAAGTGTTAACGGTTGAGTAGTTTCTTCGGGCCCTTTCGCTTGTTTATCCATAATTGCGCATGGAAGCTTTAGTGGCGGCGGCCTCATCCCCATTGCAAAATCTGCAGTAGTGAGTCCGGCCCTATACTCAAAATGAGGATCGTCAACTTGTTCGAGACCGCAAAATGCGCCAATTTTCCCAAGCTTTTTCCAATCAATATTATAACCCCTCCACCTGTCAACAACATCAACGGCAAAACCATAGTTGTGCAAACTCCTTCCTGATTCTGACCAAGTTATGATATGGCCATTTTCGGTACGTCCCTGACTAAACAATTGATTCTGTTCTATCGGAGAACGGAAACCAGACGTAATTCTTAATGTATATCCATATACTGCTGCTGTAGGAATAAAACATTCGTTAACTTGTTCCAAAAAATTGGAGTTTAATGCCGTTGGCATAGGAACTGATTTAGTGGTTAGTGCCGATAACTCTTTTGGTATCCATTTTTGATTCAAAAATAAAATTCCTAAGCTGACTATGACAGCGGAAAAAAATACGATTAAAATATATAGCCAATTAATCTTACTTTTTTTAATAAACATTAACTATATCAAAAAATCGCCGAAAAGAGCGACCGCTTGAATGCATAAAAATAACATTATTGACCTTGAACCTGAGCTATCTGAGCAAGAAGTTGCTGAATTTCCTGCTGAATCAACGAGATTTGTTGTTGTTTTATTGATGTCGTTGCGCTTGAACCAGAAGTTGAATTAGAGGCTGAAATCTGATCTAAGACAGCTTTGGTTGACGGACCGACGTTACCTGTCTGTCTGATACCGTGAGTTTGCTGAAATTTTTGGACTGCCAATTTAGTTGCAGAACCATAATGTCCATTTGGGGTCGCCAACATAAATCCTTGCTTAACTAAAATTTGCTGAAGCATCAGCACATCATCTCCCTTGTCTCCATATCCTAAATAACGTGGCAAAACATAAGCAGCCTGATTTGTTATCGGTGTGACGACGCTTGTATTTTCAGAGGGCGTAACGTATATAGATAGAGTAGCGCACTGGCCTCCGCTTTGGCAGATGGAAACATTATCTGAGCCAGATCCGATGGCGGTAATAATTGCAGAACTGCCGCTTATTGCTGACGACGCAACGCCGGAATTTGGATTGCTGGAGATATAATAAGTTCCGTTGCCCGTGATATAAACTGTTGATGTCTGCCCGGGAGTTAATGCTAAATTTGTCTGTCCTAAAATTAATTGGCTAGAAGTATTTGATGTTCCGGAAACGGTTACATATAATGTTCCGCACTGGCCTCCCGACTGACAAACAGAAATATTTGTTGTTCCAGCTCCTGTTCCGGTGACAACCACCGAACTTCCGTTTAGTGTGGCAGAAGCAATATTAGAGCTTGAATTATTGGCGACATAATATGACCCGCTTGATACTCCATTGCTGTAAATAGAGACTGTTGATTGCTGGCCAATGGTTAACAAAATATTATTTTGGCTGAAGGTTGGCGGATTAACCGAAGAAGTTACGCTATTAATGGTTATAGATAAAGCTACGCATCCCGCAGATGCGCAGACATTGGCTGTTGCCGAACCAGGATTTACTCCATAAATTGTTAAAACATTCCCGTTGACTACCCCATTAAAAATATTTGCAGTATTAGAGGAAGAAATACTGTATGGCGTTGAGCCTCCGGAAATTGTTATGTTGGAACTTTGACCTGCTAAAATAGAAATCGAGCTTTGGCTTAAAGATATTGCTCCGCCCGTACTGGTATTGCTGACGTTAGCGGTTAATGTTGCGCAACTGCCCTGATTAGCACAAACACTAATTGTTGAGGTGCCGGTGCTGGCACTTCCTATCAAAGTTAAAATATTGCTGTTTACATTGACCTGCACAATACTTGGGTTTGAATTTGTTGAAACATAAAAATTGTTTCCCGTGCCTCCATAAATTGTTACAGTTGTGCTTTGTCCAATTGGAACAACGGGATTTGTCTGGCTAAATGTGACGGCTGTAGAATTAACAGTTGTTGCGTTAACATTTATTATTCCGCAATAATTATTGTCTGTTGTGCAAACAGTTACCGACGCAGATCCACCCGCGCTATTTGCAATTAGTGTAACCACCGAGCCGTTTAAGTTGGCCTGCACTGCGCTGGAGTTAGAATTATTCGATATCATATAAACTCCGGACCCGCCGGTTATTGTTACGGGAATACTTTGCCCGGAATAAATTGAAAAATTATTTTGGCTGAAGTTAAGCTGTTGCGTGCTGGCGCTTTGAACTGTTATTGTAATAGTTGCACAATTTGTGGTGCTTCCAACAACGCAAATATTTGCCACGGTTGAGCCATAAGTGTTGGCTGCAATAGTTATTTGGTTGGCATTTAAATTTATATTTGCAACTGCCGGCTGGGAATTGCTTAACACATAAAGATAGTTAGCGCTGGCGGTAATTGTTGAAGTTTGTCCGGCGTTTAACAATAAAGCTGTCTGACTCAAGGTCAACGTGCTGGTTGCTGTTGAAGAACTTTGAACATAGGGCCAGCTTACGCTGGTAGATTGTGTTCCATTAAGACCGCCGGTTTTTACATAAACGCTTGTGTTTGAGGCGATATTAATACCTGAAGGATAAAAAATACTTTGGTTTTCTGACGCCAAAGAGCCTATGGTAAATAAAGCAGTTCCGCTTGAATTAATATTTCCTAAAACACCCGATTGAGATCCTACAAAAAGCAGAACGCTGGCATTTGCGTCGCCGGTAACATTTATTTGCACATTATCTCCATTCCCGGTGGCTGATATCGACAATATAGGAGTCGCCGCATGAGCCACAGAAACAAAACTCGGAGAAACAGATATTAATAATAAAAATGCAAACGTTAAAAATATTTTTGGTATTTTCATATTAAATAAAATATTAATAATAATTATTTATTTATTATACCACATATTGTCTATATTAATTAATACGTTAATATTTTTGTTTTAGGTTGCAATATGAAATTTTTTTTAATTCTCTATCGCAATCATAAATTTAATAAAAAAGCTCCGCTTATCGGAGCTTTTTTATTAAATCCTAACTACTTTTTTAAAATCCGAAAAGATGTTTAAAAAAGCTTCCAATGCCGCCCATTATGCCACCCATAAAATCGCTCTGATTCTTGGCTGTATTATTAGAACCATTGTTTACCTTTGCCTTTTGGTCAATTACAGATGAAGCGGTTACAGAATTTCCATTTACCGTTCCCTGCACAATAACATTGTCCCCCACTGCGATATTTGAGATTGTCGGATTTGTCACTCCTGTCTCAACAAACTTGGAGTTTATGGCATCAATTGTGTAAGTAACATTACTCTTGTTTGTAATTGTAATAGTATTTCCGCTTAATGCTGTCACACTTCCCGCTACAACCGGCTGGCCATTACCCTGAATGACTGGCTGTGCCTGTGACACTCCGTCCCTAATCGTTTTTGCAGTCACCGATGTTCCACTGACTGTTCCCTGAACCATTACTGTATCACCAACTGCAATACTTGAAAGAGATGATGCTGTCCCATTTTTTGTAACAGTTGAACTTGATGCATCAACCGTATAAGTTATCGGAGTTGCTGTTGCAGAACTTCCCGTTGGTCGCCCTTTACTGGTTACAGTTAAACTCGTCCCATTTATCGCAGAAACTGTTCCGGCAACACCCATTCCGGCCCTTGCTCCACCGTTTGGCATAACTCCGTCTCTTATATTTGTGGCAGTTACGCTTGTTCCATTAATTTTTCCTTGAACCATTACCTTATCTCCAACCGCGATTGCAGAAACTGCGCCTGTCGCATTGCTTTTTGTCACCTTTGCATTAGTCGCATCAACTGTATAAGTTGTGTTTGTAGCATTACTGCCAAAACCTTTAGACCCGTTGACTGTTAAAGTATCCCCGTTGATCGCCGAAACTGTTCCAAAAATACCCGGTGTTCCTCCGCGTCCCATCATTCCTCCGCGTCCTCCTGTTGTCGGAGCTGTTTGAGCAAAAGCCGGGATAGCTAAGGCTAAACTTCCAATCGCTGCTAAAGCTACAACCAAAGATATATATTTTTTTGTATTCATTTAAACTAGACGCTAATACACTGATAGACACAAATTACACTAATAACTCAGTGACATTGATGTAGAATTCGTATATTGGTGTCGTTTTAATTAGTTATTTTTACCCAGTTAAATAAAATCTTTAGATTTTAATTTTTAAAATAATTATTTTAAAAATTATTTAACCGAGTGAATCAACCCTTGTAACTTATCATACGTTGTTAAACCTAAAAATGGTTCAAGAAGAATAAACAAAAAAACGCTAACCAAATTGCGTTAAAAAATCGGGGTCCCCTTTTATAACCACTGAGAATTTTATAATTTCTATTTTTCTAAATGCTTAAAAAATGCTTCCATGACTGTTGAGCCTCTTTTATAAGTTGTTTTGCCATATCTTCTGAAATTTTTTTCGTTCCGACATATTGTTTAGCTGCATTTCTCATAAACACCTTGTATTCTTTTTCACCTAATTTTTTTATCTTTTTTATTTCGGGAGAAATGGATTTATAAAAATCAGCCGTTACATCTGCTATATCTTCTTTTAATTCTTTTCCTTTCTTCGAAGCTAAAAACATGCTAGCCGCAACACCTAATGCTACGCCAGCGACAGCTCCTTCTAAAAATTTTACTGTATTGCCTTTTGCCATAATTTTATTTTTTAATGATTATTAATTTCTATTTCTTTTTTTTATTACCTTTGTTAAAAAACCGGGAAATAAATGATAGTTTAAAAATATTATCTAAAAACCTGTCTAGTTTTTCGTACAATTCTGACGATTCTTTATTGACGCCGTCAAAAAACTTTTTAATTGCCTTGCTGCACTTGATTATATCGTAGGCTATTACGCTGATTAATACAGCAACAACGATTACCGCGAAAGATATCACAAAATTAAATATTATTTGAGATATTATTAGTGTTGTCATATTTTTATCATAACATAACTACCAAAAAAAATACAATAAAAAAGCCTGCGCCCGATCAGCGAAAGCCTATTCGATTGTTTGTGCAAATTCCCGTATTGTTGCGGGATACAATCTGCGCTCTACTTGTTTAATGCGTTCATGGAGAGTTTCTACCGTGTCACCAGGAATAACGGGGACTGCTTCCTGAGCTATGATCCTTCCTTCGTCAAGTTTTTCTGTTGCTATATGAATAGTGCAACCAGTAACTTTTACTCCGTATGCTAAGGCATCTCGAACTGCGTGGTCCCCTTTGAATGCAGGTAAAAGCGCAGGATGGGTATTAAGAATTTTATCCGGATAACTACGAAAAATACGGGCTTCCAGCACCGTCATAAAACCCGCCATAGCGACAAAACTAATCTGGTTACTAACCAAAGAGCTAACAACTTCATCGGTGTATTCTTCGCGGTTAAAGCTAGGACCGAAACTATCGCGTAGAACAAGATCCGCTGGTATTCCGGCTGTTTTTGCGATTTCTAAACCACGACAACTCCGATCTGCTAATACAAGCTTAATAGGGAGACCCTCTTTAATCATCGCTTCAAGAAGCGATCCAGTTCCAGAAACAAATACTGCTAAGTTTTTCATAATGGTTCTCTCCTCTCTTTTTTAAGGTGCGAACTTATTACACTTTATCATAATGAAATATTTTTATCAATTTAAAAAAAAGACCCCGTCTATACAAGCACGGGGTAAAGATTCAAGCTACATAGCAAACCAACTATTGTCCTGGAGGAGGCAGCACTATGTCTTCTGGTTCGAAAATGACCTTTCGATCTCCTTCTTCCACAACACCAACCTCTAAAAGTTCGTAGCCAGTAAGATCACCGATTCTAATAACTGCATCAACATCTTCTGGAGCAACAAACAAATAATATCCAACTCCCCAATTAAAAGTCTTCAGACAGTCCTCCAGAGATACGCCGAGTTCTCGCATGAATTGGAAAATAATGGGAACTCGGGGCCACGAGTGTATACGATACGAGAAAGGTCTTTTATCAAAAGCAATTTTACCCACCCCATCACCTGTGCCAGGCAATAGAGCATGCGGATGTATTCCTCGATTCAATAAAGATTCCACCAATGCTACATATGAACGAGTCGGAATAAGCGCTTCATCCCCTAAAGTCTTACAATTAGGAAGCCTGGTCAAAAATTGATCCGGAAGTGCAAGTGCCCGCTTTATGACGAGCGATACTCCATTAGCATGCAACCCAGAGGATGTAACACCAATAATACTGTCGCCCGCCTGAAGTTCACGGCCAGTTATGAGGTTGCTTGCAGGAGCAATGATGCCCGTAACACAGCCACTCATTGTCGGCGCACTTTTTACTGGTAGTTCAGCTTTGACCAGATATCGTAGAGCCGGTGATTCTCCAGCAGGCATAGCCATGCCGGTCAACTCACAGATTCTATAATAACTCTCTGCTAAATCTGCTGTTCTTTTCTTGTCATTAAACCATTCGCTATCGCCTGCTGCCACTTCGTCGGTATACACAACTGGCATAGCTCCTTGGGCAATTACATCGTTTACGATAAGCATAGCGGCATCAATGCCGATCCCGTCGTAGTATGTTTTACCATTTTTGGCAAACTGATACATCCACTCTGCAATCCAGTTTTTATTACCAAGACCCTCCTGGGTTTGACATAATAGATGACCTGAGACACGGCTTACAAAACGACTAAAGAAGTTTTTACCGCGGCCACGGTATTTATATACAGCACCATGGGCATGAAGAACGTCTTCGTTAATAAAAACACCGCGTCGGTTCGGGAAGCTTAGTGTTCTCTTCCCAGTATTGATCATTGCTTCCTTAAAGGGCTCAATCAGAACGTAATTAACACCGGACCTTGCATATTCACTGCTCATAATAATTTTCCTCTTGTTGGTTTTACTGTGATTCAATTGTTAAATAGCAATAATGTAATTTACAATTTTTATTTATACATGTCAAATAAAAAAGGCCCCTTAACGTTTCCGTCTCGGGGCATAAGATAATTTTTTTCATTTATACCAACTCCGCATATTTTCAAACGCGCGGAGCCAAGGAGAATTCTCCAAATGTTTCAAGGCTTCAGGCACATACTGCCATTGCCTAATATGCCCGGATCTTTCAAGGTGCGGCATTGTCGCCAAATGCTGACCGTTAGGCGAACATAGCGAGGTAATGCCCATTGGCGAACCATTAGGATTAAACGGATACTGTTCAGTTGCTTGCCCACTGTCATCAACGAATCTCACTGGGGCGAGCTGATCGTCAACTATTTTTCCAAGTAACTTGCTGTCTGAACAATATAACCGCCCTTCTCCGTGAGCCACGTGCACTCCGAGTCTGGAACCTTCCAAACCACGAAGCATAATTGACGGGCTCGGTCCAATTTCCACCGTTGACCATCTCGCTTCAAACTTCTTTGAAGTGTTGTAGGTAAACAACGGGTGAACCTTCGCCGGCCTGCCATTTTCCGGCATATAAGGTATCCAACCTAACTGGCCTGCCAACTGCGCTCCATTGCAAACCCAATAAGAAAGCGCGTCGTCTCGCTTCATAAATTCCAAAAAAATGCGCAAAAGCTTTTCGTTGTAGAGAATCTTCGAAGCCCAGCCACGCGCGCTGCCTAAAACGTCGCCGTCTGAAAAACCGCCACACGCCGCCAGAACTGAGAATTGGTTCAGATTTTTAACTGCCCCATTTTCCAAATCTCTCATAGCAAGATCAACTGGACAAAAACCAGCCATCTTAAACGCGGCAACCATTTCCTGATCACTATTTGTTCCGATTTCCCGGAGAATAGCAACTTTCGGCTGACGCATTTTTAGTTTTGGTTTGAATCGGGCTTTGCCGTCCCATCCTTCCGGAAAGACGTATGAAATACCTTTTCGCGCTCTGGTATTTTTCTTTTCTTCCAAAGCGCAGTCGGGATTCATTTGTAAACGCCTAAGCTGATAGCTCGTTTCCCGCCATGTCTGACGCAAACTAACCATGTCACCGGAAAAAACAGACTTCCCGTATGTTGAAATGCCAACGGTTTTTTCTTGGACTGTAGCTCCAATTTTGGCAGCCGGAACTTCAGACATTTTCAACAAAGCCGACACTTCGTGAGTCAAAGCCGGATCAACTTCCAACACTGCTCCAGCTTCCTCAGAAAATAAAACTCTTAATATATCACGCGAACGCATTTTGGCTTCAAATCCGCAATTTCCCGCGAATGCCATTTCCAAAAGCGTCACAATTAATCCTCCATCACTTCTATCGTGGTAAGACAAGATTAAACCGCGTAAAACCAGCGACTGAATTACATCAAATGTGCGTTTAAGCAAATCTGATTCTATATCCGGACAATCGTCCCCCCACTGATTGTAACACTGGGCAAGAATAGAACCTCCTATTCTGTTTTTATCCAAGCCCAAGTCAATCAGTAAAAGGTCGCTTTCGCCCGGCTGCTTAAAATCCGGCGTAACAAAATTGCGCACATTAGGCATCATAGCTTTCATGGTGATCATAACCTCTCGCGGACACGGCACTATTTCACCATTAAACCTTGTAAGCATTGATGAAGAATCTTTGCCTCTAACCGGGGCGCCGAATCCTGTCAAAAATTCAGACAAAGCTCCATCGGCCCTAAATATAGCAGATCCCTCGCCGAGGTATTTCAAAGCCCACATCCAATTAACCGAGGACTTGATATCCTCTCGGGCCGATACTTTGGCTCCAGCCATATTAAGCAGAGCCTCAGCCGCCGCCATTCTTGCGCCGGCAGCTGGGTCAAGCATCAATTTAAGAGGCTGTTCACCCATAGAAAACACCATACCTGGTGAACTAAAGTGGCTCAATGCCATAATTCCGCAATCAGCAACCGGCAGATTAACAGGGCCACAATGTTGCTGACCTACAACCAAACCGCCAACCGAACGGTCACCTTTAAGAGTATACATTTCAGCCGATGCTACAGCGAGATTCTTAAGAACCCTGTTGAGAGCGCTCTTAATGGTCGCTGTGCTCGGTAAAATCAGAGGCTTAAATTTATATTGGACTTTTTTGTCTGAAAACCTCTTGCGAGGCATTCCTGCCATAACATCCGAAAGCTTGAAATCAATGGGTTTTTTATAATCCCCTTCGATTTCGTTGCAAATAATAAACTTGCCATCTCCGGTAATCCTGCCCAATTCTTCCATAAGACATTTTTCACGCTCGCAGATTTTCCTGAAAAGCGGCAAGCCTGAGGGTTTCAACAACAGCCCATACCGCTCTTGAAATTCTGCCCCAACTATTACAATGAATGGCAGATATTTATCTCCCAGGTTAATTTTACCTGCATGGACAACTCCGCCAACCGGATCGATAAGCTCAATCAAATTATTTAATACCCCGCCAGCACCCTGGTCATGAATGACACAAATGGGATTTTCCCGGCCGAGCGCAATACAAGCATCAATTACGCGATGATCGCGTATGGCCATTTCCGGGTCTGCCCGCTGGACACTATTATAATCAAGGCCGGCTTTGTTGTCGCCAGAAAATTGACTTGAAGCCGAACCGCCGGCGAACCCAACGTTAATCGCCGGACCACCGATCATAACAACTCTCCAACCCTTTTTGGACTTTAGCTTTTTAATATGCTCTCTGCGGATATATCCAATTCCACCGGAAGCCATAATCGGCTTTAACCATGCCAAAAGGCGACGCGGAATTTTTTCACCGTCAGAAGCAATACCCGAAGGAAGACGCATTTCCACTGCCCTCTTGCATCCAAGAATCACCGGCTCGCCAACTGGATTATTATATTCACAAGCTCCGTCCGATGCCAAACGTTGAATGTTTGCAGCCGTAGCCAAGTTGGTCGGATATTTTTGGTTCCGATTCTCCCAGGGCAAACGATATCCGGGCAAGTTTAGGTTGGCAGTTAAAAATCCTGCGCATGCCGCCAACAACCGGCCACCGATGCCGACTGCTTTTTGATCGCGCATGCGTCCGCCGGTGCCTGTGCCGGCTCCCGGGTGAGGCGCCACGCCAGTTGGATGATTGTGAGTCTCAAAGGTTAAAGTGCCATCAGCACGAACCGTGGTAATAACATACTCCGACGATTTCCACGGATACTTCGGCACCGCAATTTTAATCGGATAGCCGGCAATAACGCTGGAGTTATCGTAAAAAGCTACCAACGCATTGCCATGATCAGCCAAATAAGGCTTTTTAATGAGGTTAAACAAAGTTTCCTTCTGCTCAACTCCATTAATTGTCCAAATAGCGTTCCAGTCCAAATGCCGGGAGTGATTGGAATTAACCTGACCGAGAAGAAAAAGTTCCACGTTGGTCGGATTGCGTTTAAGAATATCAACAAACAAATGATGGTAAATGCCAACATCCTGTTCGTCCCATCCCAAACCGAGTTCAACACTAAATTTATGCAAAGCATCTTTGCCTTCTTTCAAAACCGGCACGATCTGCACCTTTGGAATTTCCATCTTCTGCTCAAAAGTTGAAATATGCTTGTCGTAAAGTTGCTCGGTCATCCTGTCGAACAGGTCAGCCGAGTCAGTGTCTTTCGGCACGACTACGCGACGAAGCATTTCAAAACGTTCCGCCTTGATACCGCAACCGCGAAGAATCTCCACGGCGCTAGATGACCAAGGGCTAACCATAGACATACGCGAACCAACCTCAACTACTTGTCCGCGCAAAGTGGGTCTAATTGTAACTTTACCATCAGGAATCACGCACACGAGCTCGCGCAAAATTCGGAAAGCCCGCGCGTCAAAATTCCTTTTGTGCTCAACAAAAAAAGCCAACTCCTTATTTTCGGACATACGCATATATAATCTCGTAATCATATTTATCCTCTCTTTCTGGTTTATAGTGCCACTTGATTTTCAAAGGACACGTAATAAGTCATATTATCAATAAAGCAAATTATGTCAATTAAAAAAAGAGGTCCCAAAATGGTAAACCTCTAGTGAAAAGGATATTATCAACAATAGTTTATTCCGAGCCCAACGGATGATTAAGACCAAAATATAGCAGAATCAAAAACATATTTACATACCAGATTTACAACCCGAAATACACCTTAAATGAATATTCCCCCTGCTTATTATTTATCTGTAAAGACTACTAGTCGATTAGAGTAAGTTTTCTGGGTTTCATCCCAAACTCCTTCACAAGTTATAAGGTTAAGATGCGCTTTTCCATCGTTTGAACTAAACACATCTGAAGCATCCTCATTTTTACCATAAGTCCGAGATTCTCGCACCACAAAAGTGATAATCGCTCCTGTCTCGTCTTGAATGTATATTTTGTCGCCCGACTTCAACTTATTTAAATTATCGAATACTGACCCTCCCCCGTTTTTCCAGGGACCGTAATGTCCGGCGATAACTGCGCTGCCATTATCTCCGGGGCGCGGCCCGAGATCAAACCAAGCTACGTCAGCAGGACCTTTCGGTACATCCATTGCTCCTTGGGGAGTAAGACCCAAGTGTTCTACAACAGCATCAATATTAATATTGGGAATTTTGAGACGAAATGGCAAGCCAGAATTTGCTTGTTCAGAAAAAACAACACTATGAATAGAATTGATTATATAAGGATTCTGAACAGAATAATTCAAAATAAAAGATAAAATAATTATTAAGGGGAGCATATTTGCCGGTCCTACTTAACTTCTAAAATGAATCACACGTTTCCTAAAAACAACAAACAAGATCGAAACTAATATAAGTATGCCAGCTAGTATTATTATGCTCCATGGAGTACTTTTCTTTTCAGGCCCGAAACCCGTATTCGGCAACGTTGGAGCTACAACAACAGTGGCTATAGCGAAATCTCTCGCTGTTAAACCATTAGCTTGGCCACTCGCTGTGACTGTGTTTGTTGTGGTTTTAGTAAGATTTGTCTGACAAGCGTATGTCCATGTCTCGGTTGGATCAAGTTTTGAATCACCATTCGTATCTCCGGAAACATATTTTACGGGGCTACATCTATCATCAGAAAGTTGGACATTGCTTAATGCGACAATTCCAGGATTAGTGACTTTTTCAGTGTAAGTGACCATGCCGCCTCCGACAGGCAATGCCAGCGGACTCGGAACTTTTGTCACATGAATCAATGGAGGCATTATTGGCATGCCGACAACGACTGTAGCGATTGCTATATCAGTTGCGCTCACGCCGTTAGCCCATCCGGTTGCAACCACAGTATTTGTATGAGTTGCTGAAAGCGTTGTGGCACAAGTATATGTCCACTTCCCATTCACTTGAAGTATGGCGTTAGCACTAGTATCTCCAGAGACCATAACCAAGGGGCTACAGCTATCGTCAATAACGGTTATTTTATTCATCGGAACAATCCCAATATTAGTAAGCGTATAAGCATATGTCACCAAACCAGGTCCAGCTGGCAAAGCCAAGGGACTTGGAACTTTCACTATAGATATTAAAGGAGCCACAGGTGTATAGTACGAACCGCCACCCCCTGATGGGGGCGCGATATAAGTATTTGTGATAGTGCAAATTTTCACATCACCCAACGCAAGATTAATCGTACCATCAGTAGCACAATCACCAGTTATGGCAGATGTGTATCCGGGATCAGAAGTTTCAGAAACCGTGTGTGATCCTACCGTGGTCATATTCACCAGTCCAGAGGTTACACTACCGCCATCAATAAAAAGCGAAAAATCAGAAACTACCTTTGTGCCACCGACGACAATTTTGGTCACGGTAAGCTGGGGCGCGATGTCGTCGTTAGTGATTGTACAGGTCTTAGTTCCACCGGCTGCAATTGTTCCTGAACAATCAGGACTAAGTGATTTAGCATACCCAACATCAGGTGTCTCATCAACACCATAAGTACCAGCATTAAGGGTCACATCCGTACCATTTTCATCTCCAGAAAATGTTGGGGTTAAAACATTCGTACCTGTAACATTTATAGTAAAATTTCCGGCAGTCTTTGTTCCACTATTATCATTCACCACATGTTTGATTACATGAAGAGTTGCGGGAACCGGGGCCGCGGGGGCGCTTATAATTGTTATATTTACACCTTGATTGCCGCCACCTTGACTGTTGGTCAAATTTTGATGGATGGTCCCGGTGTCACTCGCAGTGGCCATCAGGGTGCCGTCAGGTTTGACGTCTTGGGCCAGCGCGGTATAAGTTACAACATTTGGATAATAATCAGACTGACCGTTGAGAAGTGTTGTTCGTACAAGTGTAATAGGGTGATTTACACCATCGGGCGTAACAAGAGAAGCTGTAATATCAGAAGCATCACAAACAATAGGTCCGACACCATTACCATTAAGGACTGTCACGCCAAAAGAAATAGTATCACCAATATGAACCTGCGGAGCGTTTACCTCGAGCGAGATGTTCAAACCGCTGCCGGTACAACCCTCCGGGCTTCTATCCGCGAACGCAGGAGCCGCCAATATCATCGATAACATTAGGACAAGGATAATTGTAGAAAGGATTGTTATAGCGTGTTTATGAATTCTCATAATTTTAGTTATATTAATTTAATAATTATTAAACTTTAAAATAAAAAGGGTTATTTACTTAGCTTGTCGGATTTTATAAATTCTAATGCCTCTTTTACGGTCGTCAAAAACTGAGCCGGAAAGATAATTGTAGAATTTTTTTCAGAACTTATTTCTGCCATTGTTTGTAAAGTCCTTAATTGCAATGCTACCGGGTGCAAAGCAATAATATCGGCTGCTTGCCCTAATTTTTCAGCAGCTTGAAATTCTCCTTGAGCCGCAACAATCTTCGCCCTTCTTTCTCTTTCGGCCTCTGCCTCTTTTGCCATTGCCCGTTGCATATTATCAGGCAAAATAATATCTTTAATTTCCACCGCGGTAACCTGGACTCCCCAAGGCTCGGTGTGGTTATCAATCACATCTTTTATTTGGCTGTTAATATCAGCTGTCTGCGACAAAAGCTGATCAAGCATAAATTGGCCAACAACATTCCTGACCGTTGTCTGGCTTATCTGATTTACCGCGCTGAAAACATCTTCTATGGCAATAACTGATTTTCTGGGATCAACCACGTGATAATAAGCAACAGCCGCAATATCAATAGACACATTATCTTTGGTGATAATTTTCTGCGAAGGAATGCCCATTGTCACCGTCCTAAAAGTTACTTTCACCATCTTTTCAAAAACAGGAACTAAATAGATAAGACCGGGTCCCCTAATGACGGTCTGCTTGCCCAAAAAGAAAATAACGGCTCTTTCATATTCTTTAATGACACGAATGCCGGAAACAACAATTATAAATAAAATTACTAAAATCCAAAATATTACAATGCTCATGAAGGGAATGTCTAATTAACCTAATTATACTAATTGACCTAATCAAATGTAAATGTCTAATTACAAAATTTTTAGAAATTAATATTTGATTAGAATAATTAGAGCAATTAGAATAATTAGAATAATTT
>Ga0182027_10000293_pt1 | contig 86551 bp, 93 predicted proteins | sample 712E1DmetaG_FD_121300 | JGI IMG/M metagenome (GOLD analysis project Ga0182027, IMG submission 121300) | Permafrost microbial communities from Stordalen Mire, Sweden - 712E1D metaG (Illumina Assembly) | ecosystem: Environmental > Terrestrial > Soil > Wetlands > Permafrost | place: Sweden... | reverse complement strand
TATTTTGGATATTATTATTTTTCATGTTTTTTTTTTAATTAGCTTCCACGACAATTGAAGTCGAGCCTTCGACGGCATATTCGTATCTTACTCGCGCAGCGAATGTTCTGACACTCTTCAAATCGTTACCGAGCAAACCCTTAACATCATTGATATTCATCCTGCATTGTATTGCATCAAATCTATCTAAAGCATTAGAATCATTTACTTCGAAATAATAAATGTTTCTCCCAGTAGATGAATCTGGCATTGAATCTGATGTAAAATTTCTACTGCAATCGATGAGTGTTATTTCTTTTGGAATGTCAAGCATATATTTTATTCCTTTGATGACCTGTCCTTGAGGCCACATATTTTGCAGGCTTACACCAAATGGATATGTGCTTAATTGAGTGTTGCTTCCCTGTATTACGTCAATTCTTAGAGGCTGATCGATATCCGGCAGTCCTAATGCTACAGGGCCTCCTGTATAAGTTGCAACCACTTTTGGCTCAATATTTAATTTTGCGTATTGATCGCTTTTTATTCCAGAATTTACAAAAGTATATTGTATATCTGATGATGTCTCAAATTGGAAATTCACCCTGACTTTAGCAGTATAAACTCCTACAGGCAGCCTTCCAAACTGGCATCCTACTATATTTTCATAATTATCTGTGACATTATAAATCATCGTCGGGCTTGCAAGTCCTGGACCAATATTATCAATGTAACATATAGTGTTTATATTCACAAGTTCCTTAAGATTTACAGCAGATATTTTTGCTTCTACATATACGTTTGACATATTGGTATATCTTGATTCTATCCCTTTTACATCCTCGACATATATTCCTACACGGCTTTCTTCATCACCTTGATACGGTTGTCCAGTCGCTTGCGCTACCGCTTTATCGAATGTACTGCCTATTGTCTTTTCTGTTTTGACAAATATATCCTTCGTCTGCGTAAATACATATTGTACGCCAAGAAGTGTATTTCCTCTTAATGATGCTGTTGTTATTGCTGGATTGACTACGACTACAAAATATAATACTAATACTATTATCCAGAATGTTATCCACCACATAGCGATTGTTGGCGCTTTTCCTCTTTTGAATTGCAGTGCGACATATAATGCAATAACAGGGAACAAGAATAATGCTGCACTGACTATCAACATCCATTTGCTGTCAGGCACTATACTAAGAAGGAATGGCAATCCGTACGCGGCACCGACAGCAACTATAAATGAAATTTCCTCGCTATCAGGCTTATGGAAATGATACATAGGGCCTATTATAACGATTATTATAACTATATATCCAATTATTGTAACACCATGAGTACTATAAGAAGTTGCAGCGTCAAAGATGTGGATTATTATCGATAATAGGACAATTAATGTCAACCACGGAGAATTATGTATATCATCTTCTCCGCTAGTGTTTGTTAAACCGCCGCCAGGAACCACTACTTCACCATCCCTTGCCTATTATGCTCTTTAAAATAAGGATGCAACATTTCTTGAAACTCTCTTTTTTTAATATTTTTCATATTGTTTGGCTGTGATTCAGCCTGCACCTCATTATTGAAGAATTGTACTTTCAACACTTTGTTTTATTTGTTTAGTTGACTCGTATAGACTCATTATTTTATTTTTTCTTTGCGCCCAGTGAGCTATCGATATAATCCTCGATTGTAAATAGCTCGAGAGCCAATGAATATCACTATCGATGCGAGCGCGCAAGTTTCTATTTGTATTTATTTTATTTTCTTTAAATCTATACTAACTTGTGCAATGTTTACGTCAGAGTCTACAGGAAGTATCTCTATACTGTTAGTTCCTGCTTTTGCATAATCATTGATTACTTTAGTGTATTCTACATCTGTCGTGTCAATTCGGAATGTATTGCCATTGATGTTGATATCTAGGCGTTTACGTGTAGTTGCGTCTACAAATCTTACGACTATATCTAATTCATAATCGGTTGATAAGACATCAGTGGTCCCGTCTTGAACATTTGCTTCCGCCTGATTGCATGAATCAGGATGTGCTCCGTCTGAATTTATGTATCCTGATGGGCATAAGTCGCAGTCTAGGGGGCTGATGCTTGGCTTGCATTTGTCAGAGATCCCAGTAATAGGCGTTTCCTTGCACCAGAAATTATCAGGACTTTGCGCAAAGCAGCAATCCTTATCATAATATCTTGATGGTTGCGGGCAATCTGTATTACACTTATCATCATTATTGTCTCCGCAAGTTTTTTCACAATTTGTAGGCGCATCACCGGATTTATCGTAGTATCCTGTCTTGCATGTTGCACAATTATCTGTTGATACATAGAATCTACATCTATCATTCGAGTCTTGTGTTGGCAATGAGCACCAATATCCTGCCCTGTCGAAACAGCAGTCTACATCTTGTGTTGCATCGCATCCTGGAGGGCATATTCCGTCATAATCGCCGCAACGCGGATTATTATTTTTTACATAAAAGTAATCTTGACTCATATCGAAATAGTATGTTAGATATGTTGGCTTCTTCATCGTTAATTGAATATTCATATTTTCTAATATGTAAGATCCTTTGTTAGTGTAGAATTTTAATTCATTGTTGCCTGCGAGGACTTCATTAGCATTTAATGTTATGGATGTTTTAACGCCACAATCAGCTACACTGTTGTATATTGATTGTCCATTAAATTCAACATTCAAACTGCCTACATCTTTTATGCTGCAGCTAGGATAGAAGTATAATTTTATTGTGTCAAGATTATCTTTTTCTGCTTGGCTTATAGCAAAATTTTCTACGCCCAATGCATTAGCGTAATCAGTAACGTCTCCAGTAATTTGCAATGAATTTATTGCATAACTATTTGCACTCCAAAATCTTAGGCCAGGAGTTGGCACGCTTAAAACAATCGTATTGGAATCGAGCAAGTCTTCATGATTCAAGACTATTGGCTTAGGGCTTGGCGTAGTTATTTCAGCATTGAATATTTCTTTTCCATTCAATGTGATGCTCAATGGTCCCTTATGGCTTAGTACATTAAAGGAAAGTAAAACATTCGTGGTAGCTGACCTGTCTATGTTCAAGTCGAAAGAATATGCGGCTTTTGAATTATCAAAAATAGCATATCTTATGCTTGCGCTAGGGATAGTTTTCAAGACTTGCCCTGCAGTCGGAGAATAAATTTTTATATCTGGTAAATCATAGGATTTTTGGTCAGTGTTTATGTATGTGACTGTTCCAACATTTTGCTGTAATAATACATTTGTATTAGCGCTAGAACCTGTACCATTGGATATAATTGCATTTTTATCGCCTAACAATTCAGTCCTTATATCTGGAGGCAAGAATAAGATGTATAATATAATCAAAACAGTCATAACAGCAATAAATGCTGCAGCATTACCCGCAGCCTGTCCTCTTTTATGAGTCATAATATTCACCTTGAACCTTTTGCACGCTAGTTTTGCAACCTATACTCGATATGCAATCAATAATCTTGACACACATGTTTATAAATCTTACTATTGTTTTTATATTGGAAGATACGTCTGCGCCCAGCGAACCATCTACACATTAGTCGATTACAAATAACTCGGAACACAATAAAATCAATAATCTATATGAGCGCGGCAAAATATTTTCATTCGCGATTCTATGTGAGCGCGCTAAGTTATTAGAACAAAATAATTTAGATTAATGCATTATATTTATCTTTTATAAGAATCAGAAACATTTCTTTCTTCCAAATCCAATCTATTCATAAGTCGCACAAATCCAGGTATCATTGCTTTCGCCTTATTGACGTATTGTTCTTCAGACTGTTCAGGTTGCGATTGTGCTAAATAATCAAGTGGATCTCTCCAATTAGCTATCGCTCTTACTGCAGGATTGTTGAAGACGTCTGCATGTTCTATTTTCAGACGTACAAGTTCTTGCTCTGTTGTTTCATTGATTGAATTTGCCATATTATTCAATTGATTATTCTTTATTTAAATTTTACTGAATTAATTTTATCAGACACTCTTTATACAAACAATCAACTTTAAAATCCGTATGCAGTTCCGTTTCTTAATGTTAAAACATACATTCCTCCATTGTCCGGGCATCAGCTTGAATACTGAGAAGAAGATTTGGAATCAGAATATATTTACGTGGAATGATTTCTTGGAGAAACAAGATTCTCTGGATTTAGGTGCAAATAAAAAGACTAATATCCATAACAATATTCATAATTCTATTGATGCTATTAAGAATAAAGACTATTCATGTTTCTCATCTATCCCAAGCAATCAGCATTGGAGATTATATAGTGCATTGAAAGAAAAGACGTGCTTTCTTGATATAGAGACGACGGGTTTATCTAAAAATTATGATGAGATAACACTTATAGGAATCCATGGTGCGAATGGTACTAAAATATTTATGAATGGGAAGAACTTAGAAAAATTTGAGGATGAATTGAAGAAATATTCAATGATTGTAACATTCAATGGAAGATGTTTTGATGTGCCTTTCATTAAGAAAAAATTTCCTCAAGTTCCGATTAATCATTTTCATGCAGATTTAAGATTCATTATGGCGGATTTAGGATTTAGAGGCGGACTCAAGAATGTTGAGCGAGAAAGAGGAATAATAAGAAGTTCAGAAATAAAAGACGTTGACGGTTTTGAAGCTGTACATTTATGGCACAAGTATCAGAGAGGAGACAACGATTCTTTGGCGACTCTGAAAAGTTATCTTACTGCTGATATACAGAATCTTGCTCCATTGATGGAACTTGCTGCTTTGGAAATGAAGAAGAAACATTTCTATGATGTGATTAATTCACATTGTTAGACTAAAGTTCGCTGGTACTATGGTTTCGTAGTTAGTCATTCTTAAGAGTTAACTTTAAAACGTCAACACAATTATTATTAGTATGAAGATGATCTTTAAGGATTTAAAGCATGGACTGATCAAGGTTAAAGTAGATGGCAGTCAAGACATGTGGGCATTGTCAACATTAATTGAAGTTGGAGATAGCGTCAGCGGGATGACTGAAAGAAAGATAAAACTTGGCGGGTCAGACGAGAAATCAAAGATAAGTAAAAGAATAGTTCACTTGAAGATACTTGTTGAAAAAATAGATTATGATACATCATTAAGAGTATCTGGAAAAATTATTGAAGCTCCTGACGATATTCCGAAAGGCGACTATCATACTTTCGATATTTCTGAAGGTGTTGTAATAACTATAGAGAAGGAATCATGGTCCAGATATTCATTGAAGAAACTCGATGATGCAATCAATGTGAAACTCGCAAATATCCTTATTGTTGCATTTGATCGAGAAGAAGCGATTTTTGCCGTCTTGAAGAATCAAGGATACGAGATTCTTCCGTCATTGAAGGGCGACGTGTCAAAAAAAGATATGGAAGAGAAAAAATCAAATTTCTATCAGGAGATATACAAGCAATTACTCGATTATGACCAGAAATATTTATTTGATAATATTGTTGTTGCAAGTCCCGCATTCTGGAAAGAATATTTATTGAAGGAAATAAAGGACGATAATTTACGAAAAAAAATAGTACTTGCAACATGTTCAAGCGTTGATGAAGGAAGCATTAATGAGATACTAAAGAGACCAGAATTAAAGACGGTATTAGCTAAGGATAATGCTGCGCGAGAATTGAAGCTTATAGAAGAATTATTAGAACAGATAAGCAAGGATAATGCAGCATATGGTCTGAGAGAAGTTGATGCCAAAATAATTATTGGAAATGTATCGACATTGCTCGTGTCTGAGAATCTTATATTAAGGATGCGTCATGAAAAAAGATACGATATATTAGAAAGCTTGATGACCTCCGCAGAATCATTGAACGCTGAAATAAGAATCATAAGTAGCGAAGAAGCAATGAAAAAGCTCGACGGATTGACAGGGATTGCAGTATTGTTACGATATAAAGAGAATTACAGTTAGAAGAATTACAGATAGAAAAAGTTTTGGTTAGAGGAAAAATAATAAGATGGCAGATTCAGAATTATCGCATGAAAAAGAATTGATAGCAGATATCAAGGACAAAAAAGAATTACGTACTCTTGACGAAGATTTCATAAAGAACAAATTGGATGTATTCTTCAAGGACAGGCATCACGAGCAGGATAAAGCGAAATTCTTGAAAAAATTAGAGTCATCAAAAACATACAAGCAATTCACAAAAAGCCGTGAATATAAATTCTTGATTAAAGAATTACGCGCAGAATTACGTCGAGTATATGGTGTATTCATAATGGAAGGGTACACGAAGAGAAAAAAGATACTTGAAGAATTGGATGAAGTAGAAACTGAAGAAGAAAAAAGAGGGATAGTCGAGAAATTATTCTTATTGCATAAATCTACAAAAGAAAGGATGGACCATTACGAAGAATTGTATCAGACTATATTCGATACTATAGATGATTTTGAAAAAGAAAAGCCATTGTTTGAAGAGCATAAATTCGAAAGTTCAAGAAAATATGTCTTTATGGACTTGGCATGCGGAATGAATCCATTAAGTACGATATATTTTCATGACAAGATCCTAAAGTATTATGCTTCAGATATATCGACGGAAGATTGCGAATTTCTGAAGGATTATTTTGACAAGACAGATATAGATGCTGTCATATTTCCTACAGACTTGATTGATGAGAAAATTTATTATAAGCTCGAGAAAATAAAAGTTGATGTATGCTTTGTATTTAAGACACTCGATGGACTTGAAAGAATAAAGCGAGACATAAGCGGAAATCTATTGAAAAGCATCTCAACAAAATATTTTGCGATAACATTCCCGACAATGTCAATAGGTGGAGTTCGAGAGATTAAAGAACATCGAAGACTTTGGTTCGAAAGAATGCTAGAGAAATTCGACTGGAAGTTCGAGAAATTCACACTCGGAAGCGAATTACTCTATGTTGTGAAGAAGAGATAATATACTTGATGTGTGATTTTTATATTCGAGAATTATATTCTCATAAAAATTATAAATCAACAATCTATTCTATCTTTATGTTCAAGATGCCTGACTTTATGGGTTCGTTCTATTATAATCATCTTAATGATTCTTATTCATGGAGAGGCATGTTCGGGATGTTCATCCAAGAAAGAAAATTTTTATCTGATGGAAAGGAATCCATAAAAGGCACAATAGGGGATATCTATGGAGATTCAACATTTGAAGGCATACTTGCAGAGAGCTATATTGAATTTACAAAGAAATACGACTTAGAGTCAATCAAGAATAATGGTGCATCTGAAGTACCCGTATATTATAAAGGCAATAGCAGCAATGTTCGTGATTATGTAGGATACTGGACGCAAAATTTGGATATACCTTTTGACAAACTATTGCCTGAGGATAAAATTGGATTTTTCCTGAAAAAAGCAGCATATATGCCTATGATAACTATGTCTGATTCAAATATAGAGATAGATATACGACGCAATATTAGAAATTCGGACTTGAATTAAAATCGAGAATAATAAATAAAAGAAATAAAAAATAATTTAGTTTAACTTAATGACATTCTTTGCAGGCTTCATGTCTTTCCATGCTAATTCGAATAATTCTTCAAGTGCATTGGCGAAGAATGGAGTATTTACCCAGATTCCTACATCGTATGTTGGATGGACTTCTTTGTCGTCAGTTACCATGAATAATATTTCTTTTCTATCAACTAGTGTGAATCTTGCCTTGCTGTCTGTGTGTCTTATCTCTGCTACATTTCCTAGATCCTTGATAGCAGGAATTACATCTTTAGTCAATGGTGCTGCGATTCTTATCTTTACTCCGCGTTTCTTAAGCTGTTCGAATACTGGCTTGAATCCTTCAATCTTTCTCATCAAGCCTTCTGTTGTCGTCATTATTGTGACTGTACTCTCGGCATTCTTTATAGTCAATTCCATGTGATTGTATAAGTTGTGTCTTCCTTTCAAGGAACCGCTCAAGTCTGAAGGTTCGATAATTTCAACGCCCTGCGTGTGCAAGTTATTTAATTCTGTAACGACATCTGTACCTTTCAAGTCTTCCAATCTCTTGATTCTCTCGTCGGACTCTAATCTCACATTTTTCTTTACTCTCTCGACTATTTCCTTAGGAGGAACAGCGATGTACTTTATTGGCTTTCCAATTTTCATGATGACGAATCCTTTTTTCTCTAAAGATTCTAGAATATCGTAACTTCTGCTCCTTGGAACGTTTGCAATATCAGAAAGTTCTCCTGCAGTAGAGACGCCTCTACTAAGTAGTGCAGTCCAAATCTTAACCTCGTAAAGGTTCAAACCGAAATATCTTCTTAATTTGCTTAAAAATTCATCTTTAACGATCATTTTAACCCCCCGACAATTTCTTAGTCGGTACTTCACCCCTCTTTTCTAAACTCAAATTTTTGTTACTAAAAAATGAAATATGAATACTACTTTATATATGTTACGGTTTTTAACCCTTGCATAATAGTTATAATGGTGTTGTTGAGAGAAAGGGGTAAAAATTTTTGCATTAGTTAATTAAATAGCACTTCTGAATTAGCGCTTCTACTGTTCTCTATGTATTTAGCATGCGTTTAATCTCTAGAAATTTTCCTACAAATATTTTTGTTTTATTTCCTTTGTAAAAGTTTTTCTAATAGAAGTATTTATCACACTTCTGTAATTATCTGTGCCGGATTCTCGATTATTGTTTTGTTGTTCTCTAATAATGGTTCAATTATTGCCCATTCATTTATAAAGCCAATAGATAGGTTTATATATTGGTTATGTGTAAGTAAAGAAATTTTGGGGGTAGATGGATTGGACTTGAAAAAGCTTGTAGATGGACTACATCCTCTAGAAAGAAAATTGTTGCCGCTCGTTCCTAAATTTAGCTCTGTCAATGATCTCGAGCATAATTCTGGATTGAAAGAAATTGAAGTAAGCAGGGCTCTTCAGTGGTTGAAGGGAAAAGACTTGATTGAATTAAAAGAAGATTCTAGGCAATTGATATTCTTGGACAAGAATGGCAAATTATATTCAAAGCAAGGGCTTCCAGAAAGAATTTTCCTGAATTCATTGAATAGAGAAATGTCAATAAAAGATATTGAGAAAGCATCAAAATTATCGAAGGAAGAAGTACAGGTATCTCTCGGACTGCTCAAGAGAAAGGGCGCGATAAATATTGCAAAGAAAGGCAACGACGTGCTTGTATCATTGACGGACGTTGGAAGAAACATATTAAAGAAAGAAATGCTTGAAGAAACTTTCTTGAAAAAAACATTTCCGCTTGATCCAAAATCATTATCATCAGAAGAAGTATTTGCATTCAATGAATTGAACAAGAGAAAAGAGATATTGAAGGTAGATGTGGAAAAGATAAAGACTGCAACAATGTCTACTCTTGGAAGGGAATTATTGCAAAATTTTGATTCATTAAATAAAGATGTCATAGATGTATTGACGCAGGATGTCATCAGGAGCAAATCATGGTTGAATAAAGATTTCAGACCTTACGATATCAAGTCGCAAGTCCCAAAAATAGTTTATGGAAAGAAACATTTTGAAAATGAGTCCATAGATTATGTAAAATCTATTTGGATGAATCTAGGATTTAAGGAAATGTCAGGATCAATGGTTCAGACGGCATTTTGGGATCTAGATAGTCTATTTGTTCCGCAAGACCATCCGGCAAGAGAAATGCAGGATACATTCTATCTTAAGAAACCATCAAAAGGCAAGATTCCTGAAGAATTAAAAAAGAAGATAAAACTCTTACATGAGAACGGTGGGGATACTGGCTCTCGAGGTTGGGGTGGAACATGGGATGAGGATAAAGCAAAGCAATTGATGCTAAGAACTCATACGACGGTATTGTCTGCACAGACAATTTCAAAATTGAAGAAGGAAGATTTGCCAATCAAATTTTTTAACATAGGAAAAGTTTTTAGAAATGAAGCAGTAGATTGGAAGCATGGATTCGAATTCTATCAAACTGAAGGAATCGTCGTCGACCCGAATGCCACATTCGAGGATTTAGTCGGTTACTTAAAGACATTCTTCAAAGCAATGGGTTATGACAAGATAAAAATTAGGCCAGGGCATTTTCCATATACTGAACCCAGCATTGAAGTTGAAGTATTCAACAAGGAAAGAAACCAATGGGTCGAATTAGGAGGAGCAGGAATTTTCCGTCCAGAAGTTACGAAGACATTAATGGGATTCGAATGTCCGGTACTTGCATGGGGTCTAGGATTCGGAAGAATCACGACTCAATATTATAACATTCAAGATTTACGAGATTTCAACAGGAACGACATGAAGCAATTACGGTCGATGAAGAAGTGGTTGTTGCAACCGCAATAGATTACGCATTAAAAGAGTGTGTGGGAGAAAAAATGATTGAATCTAGCGTAGGAATAATAAATCAAGATGATACACATCTACACGAAAATACTACATTAAAACATATACGCACGTCTTTAAGCATGAGATATATTAATGATGAAGAAGAAAAAGATTATATAAAATCCTTAGGAATAGTTTATTTTAATGATAAGGAACTTAAAGATTATGTTTTGCATCCTGACTTTATCGGAAAAATAAATATGCACACTCTTTTGAGTGGTGGGTCAAAAAAATTTACAGCAGGATTTTCATATGCACACATAGGAATGATTGGAGATAACATAAAAATAATTTCAGGTTTCATACTTGATGAAACCGGTGTGGGAATAATTAATGGAACGGAGTCAATTATCAATGGAGTTAGGAATTTATATTTTAGTAGAAGAGATATAAACCTTGCAGGATTGATATCCAAAGAAGATGCTGGAGAATACAATTGCTATTTTCCAAGAGGAGAAAATACACTTATAGGAGATGTTAAGACACCAGCAGGTAAAGGATCAATTGAACTCTGTCAGAATGATGTTAATAATATTTCAAGAAGCATACTTCATTTTGATATTAAAGAGAATTATAACAGGTTTATCAAGGATTTTTCATTGGAATTATTAGCTAAAGGAAACTAGAGAGAGAAAATTAAAGAGAGAGTCAGAGGGGTGTAGGGAGTAGAGAATGGATGATAAGAAACAGTTCGAGTTGAAACGGCTTGAACTAGCATATTATAAGCAACTGATATACATGTGCGGAGTAATATCCATAGCAATCATAGGATTGATACTGTATATAATAAATATATATCATTATACGCTTGCATTATTGCTTGTGGCAGTGATGTTGATTGTCGTAGGAATTATATGTATATTTAATTTCGATTCAAATCTGAAGGAAATAAGTGGAAAGATAAAGAACTTGTAAAAAAAAGAATGTGAATAATAAGTATGAAAAGGTTGTGAGGGAGTAAGAATGATAAATACAATTAAAGGGATGATTGTAGAGATTAATGTTGATGCTAATAAATGGCATTTTATTTGTGAAGGGCAAGGATCAGAAAATTTTTCCTTAAGTTTGGATGTTAAATCTGTAAATACGTTGTTTAAAGATCATGCTCTTGAAATAAGAGGATTTGATAGTTTTACGGATATCAGATATGCGACTGTGTTAATGATTGGCGGAACAAAAAATTGCGATATCATAGTAACTCCAAAAGGAGGTGTTTTATCGCCTAAAGTTTTCGAGAAAACACCTATTAAAATAATTATTAAATAAAATTAGTATAAAATTAGTAAATGGGGTTAGCAAATGAAGTTAACATATTCACGAGGAAATGTATGGTCCCTAGTTCAGCAATAATAACCGGTGTGATAAGCAAGGTTAATGGAGTATATGAAGGCGAATGGGATATTATACTTGAAGGAAATGTAATTGCCCCTGTTGTTGGCCCTAAAGAAGAATTTTCAATATTTTTGAACAAGAAAACAAGAAAAGATTGGTTTAAATATCATGTCAAGAACTTCAAAATTTTGACGATGAAATTCGATGGCAAGGGCAAAGGCATGATTATTTTCGAAGGTGGAATTTTTCAGTCTGAAAATATCCTCTTTATCGGAGAAAAGACGTTCCATATATTAGCGAATAACTTATGTTCAAAGGTTGATCCTGATAAATCAAGCGTCGAAGAAAAAATCAAACAACTTAATTTTGTGTTAAGAAGCAAGACGTTGGTATTAAAACAAAAAAAAGACGTTGATGTGTCATCAATGAATTCGGTTTTGAATTTACCAATTGATATAATTATAGAAGATTAAAAAATCGGTGAACTAAATGCCTACACTAAAATATAACAAGAAAACAATTTTGGAATTACTTGGAAGAAAAGTATCTGATGAGCAGCTAGGCAACAGGATATCTTTTTTGGGAACAGGATTTGAAGGGATAACTAATGATGAGATTGAAGTCGAGATATTTCCTAACAGGCCTGATCTATTGTCTGAACAAGGAATGGCAAGAGCATTATCATCATTCATGGATATAAAGCCCGGATTTAGAAAGTATGATGTCAAAAAGAGCGGCGCAAAAGTCATTGTCGACAAATCTGTAAAAGGCATACGACCATATACTGCATGCGCTATAGTCAAGGGCCTGAAATTATCCGACGATAAAATAAAAGAAATTATACAAATTCAAGAAAAGATGCACGTGACATATGGTAGAAATAGAAAGAAAGCAGCCATAGGAATATATCCTTTAGAGCACATCAAGCCTCCAATATATTTTAAGGCATTGCATCCTGAAGAGATTCGCTTCAAGCCTCTGGATTTGAATAAGGATTTGACTGGTTCACAAATACTTGCGATACATCCTACAGGAAGAGAATATGGTTATCTGTTGGAGGGAAAGGAAAAATATCCTATATTTATTGATTCCAAATTGAGCATCATGAGTATGCCTCCGATAATAAACAGCAATACCGTCGGAAAAATAACTGTATTGACGAAAGATGTATTTATTGAATGTTCAGGATTCGATTTCGATTATCTGCACACTTGCTTGAATATAATTGTTACTGCATTAGCCGATATGGGCGGGCAGATATATAGCTGTGAATTGATATATCCAGAAAAAAAATATGTAACGCCAGATTTAAGCGGGAGAGAAATGAAGCTCGATGTAGAATATGTGAATAAGATTTTAGGCTTAGACTTAAAAGAGTCTGACATCAAGAAATATCTTGCACGGATGGGTTATGATTATAAGAATAAGAAAGCATTGGTGCCAAATTATAGGGCAGACATACTGCATCCTATAGATTTGATTGAAGACATCGCGATAGCATATGGTTATGAAAATTTTAATGGAACACTTTCAAAAGTCTCTTCTACAGCGCAAGAGAAACCTATGGAAATATTCAAGAATAATATACGAAGCATATTAGTTGGCCTCGGATTGATAGAGGTAAAGAACTATCACTTGACAAACAAGGATGCTCAATCAAAATTGATGAATTATCCAATAGATGCTGTTGAATTAGAGAATAGTGTAACACAAGACTATAACGTTCTAAGAGCATGGATTATCCCAAACTTGCTTGAGACGCTAAAGAACAACAAGCAGTATGATTATCCGCAAAATATATTTGAGAGCGGCATGGTATTCAGGCTCGACGATTCATTTGATACGGGAGTTCACGAGACTGAAAGATTCGGCATAGCATTATGCGGCAATGATGCTAATTTCACAAAGATAAAACAAGTGTTGGATGTAATCGCGGAAAGCTTGAACATAAAATACGATATTACTGATACCGAGCATAATTCTTTCATCAAAGGAAGAGTAGGAAGAGTGATAGTTGATGGCGCAAAAATAGCATATATCGGAGAGATACATCCTCAAGTATTATGCAATTGGACACTCGATATGCCTGTAGCAGTCCTAGAATTGAACATAACGGAATTGTTTAGGGTAATGCATTTGACGAATGAGAAAACTGTTGAATTGCATCTGGATAAAAAGCAGGAGAATAAACAAGTACGTGAACATGAAACTGAGCAGAAACAGATGTCAAAACATGAGCATTCGGAGACCCATGTTAAACATACTGTGAAAAGTTCAGTCAAATCAAAACCTGCCAAGAAAGTTCAGAAGTCAAAGCGCAGATAGAGATAGTACATATTCTTGTAATTGCTAAAATAACTTTCTGTTATATTGTTGTTCTGATGCTTTATTTTTATAAATTTATTTGTTTAGATTTAATTGTAGATTATTATGCTGCTCCTTTTCTGTCTCTTATTTTATGTATGATTTTTATCTAAACACTATTGCTGCGTAGCTGACTGAATTCTTATAGTTCGAATCTTCCTCTAAATCTGCACTCGTATAGAATTGCAATAACTCGACTTTTGCATCCTTCAATGTTTTCAATAATACTGCTATCGGGAATGCGCCGCATATTGTGCCTTGAGTCTCATCCATGTATCCTATAAATCTATCAGCGTCGAGTTTTTCTATGAAATCAATTGCTTTCTGATCTCTTGCATATATATTTTTCTTGACGTCTGTACTGAATGGAATGTAATGATAGTTATGTCCGTAATGTGTGAAGTCGCTGCTGGCAATTATGACTACTTTCTTTCCACTATCAAGTATAGTTTCTTTTAGGTCCAGACCCAATTTTACATAATCTAGATCGTGAACCAATATTGGGACTATCTTTAATCCGTGCATGTTGTCTTTTGTTGCAAATTGCAGAAATGGTATTTGGACTTCAATGCTATGTTCTTGTGCATGTGCCTCTTCGTCTAACTTTATCTCATCATTTTTTTCCAATAATGCTTTTACAAATTCTTGGTCGACTCTCGCAACGCCGAACGGAGTCTCGTATCCTTCCATACTTATTGCGTTTCCAGTGCTGGAATGATTCGGCCCAAGTATTATATATACGTCGGCAAATTCTGCTTCTGCAACTTCTTTATACGCCCACGCAGCGCATGGTCCAGAGTACGAATATCCTGCATGCGGCGCAATTATCGCCTTTATCTTTCCAGAGCGCTTTGATAATGGGAGAGAACCCGGTCCATTCTTTCCTTCAAAACATTCAGTAATCTGTTTATCTAACTCTTGTTCATTATGTTCATAGAATTGTCCAGAAAATGCAGCTTTTCGTGTCATACTTATCACCACTTCTTTTAATGCATCTAAGATTTATATGTTTTATGATTATGAGTTAGCATTCCTTTAGAAGGCTTGTTTCTTTAATCGAGGATTGCACCAAGCGAGCCTTCGAAAATATATTAATAACAAATAGATCGACGAACAATAAGTTAAACAACTCTATGCAAGCGCAAAGAATTCTATGTATGGAATTTCTTGCGCAAGAAATGCGTACATGCATTTCTTTGCGTGCTATCCTCGATTTTCGTTATAAGCATCTTCTTTATTGTACATATCTGGGCGGGCTAGTAGTTATCGTGCTTGCTTCCTCGGGCTATTTTCACTTTATAAGGAAATGATTATAATAACAGCACTAATAACGGAACATTTTTAAAAATAAAGCATCAGGAATTAGTAGTGGGTTATTAGGGGATGATTTAATGAAAAATACATATATTTTATTTACCTATATTCTTGCAATACTTTTTGTTGTTCAGTTTTCTTATGCGAAGTGGATACCTTATACGCCGTATTATTCTTATGATCAGGTTATGAATGCAACTTTTTCAGGCTGTACACCACCGGGAACTGTTACGGGCTGTTCGATGTGCAAAGCTGAATTCAAGGAGGATTGCACTTATTATATTGCATCTCGAGCAAGTGATTGTGATATTATTTATTCTAAAGAAGTAGAGCAAGAGTCATGTTATTACTTGGTTTTTAATGAAAAATTAAAGAGTGAAGACGAGATATCTCCGACGTGTAATCTAATGAAAAGTGATTTCAGTAAATATCGATGTATCTCTACTCTCGTCCCCGATTATGGTAAAGTTGATTTATGTGATGGGATTCCAAAAGATCCAAAATTTATTTCTTTCAGAGCAGATTGCATAAATAATCACGCAAAAGTACACAATGATCCTGAAGAATGTGGTCTAATCGATATTTCTCCATATAATGCATTAGGCTGTTGTCTTGACGTAAAATATCAAATAGGCGATAAGTATATTATTACAAGAAAAGATCTTGTTGACGCATTTATGGAGAAGTATTCTGAACAGTTCAAGGATTGTGAAATTGTTACGAAGACAGCTGCTCCAAAGATTATTGACAAATGTGAACAAGTTAATTGTGATTGTCTGGATCCATGCAACAAGGTAACTGGTGACGCTCAATTCAAATGTGCAACTGCATGCGCAATGCCTTACATCAACTGTTATGGTGAAGAAAAGACGGAGCTGGTCGATGACAAATTACAAATGTATCTGATGCAGAGTTTCTATGGTCAATTCTCTAGGAAGCATTGTGCAGGACATTCTGTGATGCCTGATTCTGCAGGAGATACTGGAGATTATACTATCTCTGGCGTAATAACGAATGCTGAAGGTTATCCGATGCCTTACATGCTTGTCGAGGCGAATATAAGTAAAGGTAAATATACTTTTAATACTTTTACTGATTCTAATGGTAATTATTTTATTTCTCTTCCCGGGCTGTCTCTTGGTGCAGGAGAATCTTCTTTTGATGGAGATTTAAAATTTTCTTTCTCTTATTATAGAGATGGGATTAATGTTTTTAATATGCTGTACAATAAGGCAGGGAGCGACAATTATTATTACACTTATCTATATAAAAACGTAAAGATAGGCAAGGAAAAAGATCAAATTATCAATATTCAATTGGACAATATCCTTGATTCAAATTCTTTTGATGCGACTGCTGAAAAAGTCAAGATTTTATCAACATCATATTACCGTTTTGCGCAAGCAGTCGAGTATTCAAAATATGTTCTCGGTGCGAATATCTCTAAATCACTTCCATTAGATATATATGTTGGAAAACCCGGAAATAGTGCATTCTATGCATCAGACGGAGGATATATTGTATTAGAATATGGTGCTGTGCATCTAGGTGTGCCTGATAGACCTAAAAATCTAGAATATCACGAATTTTCTCATTATGTGCAGAATTCTCAATATAATGGTTGGCCTGCAGATAAGCAATTTAGATTAAAAAATCATTTAGGATATGCAAATCCAAATACTGCGGATTCATTTACTGAAGGATTTGCTGAATTTAATGCAATGCAGATGGGTGCATATTTTAATGATAATAAAGATGCTCCAGATGTATACGCTGAGTTTGGCAGTATGGAAAATAATTATAAGACTTGGGATGGACGCGGGAGTGATGAAGAATTAGCGATTGTATCACTACTTTGGGATCTACATGATAAAGAAAATGATGGCGAGAACATGCAATTATCGACAGAACAAATCTGGGATTGGTTAAAAGTGAACAGGGCAAATTTCTATGAATATTACAAGGCGCTTAAAGTTGCATACCCTGCCCAGGCTAGCGACATAGATAAACTTTTTATCTTGCACGGATTTTATTTTGATAACACGACAGGAAACAAAAAATTAGACAATTGGGATCCCTATTATGATGCGAACGGCGATCATATCCTAAATGGAAACGATTTTTATGTGGATATGCCTACCGAACCTAAGAATATGTCTTATGCAGAAGGAATGGTCATAGGTCAAGCAACAACGTATCAAAGACCTAATAGAGGCCAGACAGTTACTGTGCCGAATGCATTCCTAAAAGTTGATGATACGCGTGTGAGATTATATACAATCACAGTAAAATTATCTACTGGCAGGACTTACAGTTATGTCAGTGATGTTAGAAACGGTCTATTATATGTTCAACCATTACCTGATGATGTTGAAGCAGAATTAACGATAACTTCGAACTCAAGCGATTATACAGTAATCAATCCCTATACTATCAGTAATTCGGAATTGATATCAAAAGTGTATTCTTCAAAATCAGGATATTACGGCAATTATACTTTTGAATTAAAAGCTACAGGAATCAAGACGAATGATACATGGATTAATACACAAACAGAAGCAGCCTACATTCCAGATGATGATAGTATGAGAATAAATGCTACAATAATCAATGCTCCGCCTGATTTGACGAATATTGTACAGCCAAAACACTCGAATACTGCCAAAGGTTCAGGACGAGGAATACTAATTGCAATAATAGTCATAGTTATGATAGCTATTGTGATAGCGTTTTTGCTCTTAAGAAATACTAGACATAAAAAGAACGAACATCATAAATAAATTTTTTATTCCAACTCGCGTTTAATACAAAGAAATACATGGCATTTCTTGTACACAAAATTTTTTGAATTTTGTTGTACTCGTACCTTTAGACCGCGGATAGACCGAGCAGCGAATTTTTGTTATTTGTAATCGATTCATTACTCAATAACTCGCTTAGCGCAAAGAATTGATACAATTCTTTGCACAAGAAATTCTATATCTTAATTTTTTTGCGCTAGTGCAATAGTTTTACAGTAGTGTTATATTTCTCGCTTGGCGCCAGTTTTTAGATATCTTTTTTCTAATAAACTATTTAAAGGGAAAGTTTTCTTATTAGTATTGTGAGGAAGATATCTATATCTCTTAGAATTGTAGTTGTTGCGCTGTTAGTGCTCGTTCTAGCGAGCAGTTTAATAAATATGGCTTTGCTTCGCACCAATAATATTTTGCAGCAGAAACAGACATTAACGAACACATGTAATATTGATGCTACTTCTTCTAATTATACACTTCCCTCTTCAGATCTAGCTTGGCTAAATGTTGATGTATTCTTAGAAAAACAGAAAGAGACGGCAGCTACTTATGATGATTTAAAAAGATCATTATCTTTTATAATAGGATCAACAAGAGGCCAATTTGCATTATATTATGAAGATTTGACAACAGGAGCTTCGATTGGAATAAATGAACAAGAAGAATTTGTCCCTGTAAGTTTATTGAAAGTTCCACTAATGATTGCTACATTGAAAAGTGTTGAAACAGGCGCTGTATCTTTGGATCAAACTGTGACTTTGCAAAAGGAAGATATAGATTCTAATTCAGGAGTATTGTGGAAACAGGGAGCAGGATATCAGATAACAGTTAAGGACTTATTGATAAATTTAATTCAGCATTCTGATAATACTGCAGTATATGCTTTGAGTAGGCACGTCGTTACGGATGAAATGGTTGCTGAATCCAGGGCGACACTTGGACTTAATTCGACTTCTGGTGCCAATGACTCAAGCAATATTACTCCAAAAGAATATTCTGATATGCTGCGTGGACTATATTTTTCTAATTATCTAAGAAAACCATTTTCAGAATTGGCCCTGACTATTATGCTTAACACAGATTATAATTCACAATTGCCTGCTGGAGTTCCAAAAAATATACAAGTGGCGCATAAAGTTGGAGTATATACAACAGAAGGATATTATCATGACTGCGGGATAATATATGCTCCAGGAAAACCTTATATTCTTTGTGTAATGAGTAAAAATACTGACGCTGTAGAAGCTGATAAAGTGATTAGTCAAATATCAAGAATTGTGTATGATTATGTTACCACGAACAATACTAATAGCACTGTTGTAACAAAGTGATGTTATAAAAATTACTGTTATAGAGACGATGTTATAAAGGTGAAAACAATGGAAAAAATATTACCGTTGGCTGCTATGGAAAAAATTCTTAGGAAAGGAAGCCCTGATATAAGAGTTAGCGATCCAGCTAAAGTTGCTTTACGTGAATATCTGGAGGAGAAAGGTACAGAACTTGCGAAAATCGCTGCAGAATTTTCAGTACATGCTGGCAGAAAAACGATAAAAGCAGAAGATGTAAAGCTTGCTGCAAAAAACCATTAGTTTTAAAATAATGATACTGTAATTTATTTTTTTGACTAACTAATTTTAACATTAACAATTATTATTTTGATAGATTAATTTTAATATTTAATTTTTGAGACACAATGGGAAAAGACAAACTCGTTATAGGAATAACAGGCACCATACTTGCAGGAAAAGGAACAGTTGTTGATATATTGAAATCTTTAGGATTCAAGCATGTTTCTATCAGGGATTTAATAAAGGAAGAGCTTGTAAGACAAAAATTTTCTGTCAGCCGTGCAAATATGCAAGACATGGGTAATATAATGCGAAAGAAGCATGGCTTAGAGTATTGGATGAAGATGGCGCTAGATAAATATGCTAATGATAGTACGCCATTAATAATCGAAAGCATAAGAAACCCGGCAGAAATCATTTATCTGAAAAAAAATTCAAAGTTTTTTCTTATAGGAATGGATGCACCGTATGAATTGCGATTTGAGCGAGTAAAGAAAAGAGATGCAGATTTAGACAGAAAAGATCAGTACACATTCGAGTTCGATGATGCACGAGACAAAGGATTTAACGAGCCATTGAACGGACAGCAAGTAGGGATGTGTTTAGTGCAGTCAGATTTCTTGATATATAACGACGAAGAATTCACAGACCTGAAAAGTTCTAAGATATACAAGGAAGTCATAGAGATATATGAGAAGATAATGAAGAAATGATTGAAATGTACTAAATTAATCAGTTCTATGAAGAGATTGCGAAATAAATCTATTCTCTTTTCTATTCTGTTTTATCTTTTATCTTATCTATTTTGGCGTAGTAACTAATAGTAATATTTTTAAATAAGACGAAAGTAATAACTATCATGATAGGTGGATTGGACTTATTATTGAAGGATTTTGGAGATACTTCTAGAAAAGCATTTGATATCAGGAATAAGAAAAAAAAGATACCTGAAGACGACTTTGAGAAAGACCTTATGTATTCCATGGCGCTGGATGATCTAAAATTCTTTGATGAAGAAGGTCTTGTTTGGTATGACGGAAGAGAAGGCTACATGCCTGAAGTTCCTATAGGAAAACCTGAAGATTATTTATCTATAAGAGATGATTACATAGCATTAAAGAATTTTATAGGCAGAACTTTGGACAAAGGAAAAGTCCACGCAGGTGGCGGTACTCATGGAGACAGCTCCAGAGAAACTAATTGCGCAGATTACATAACTTGGCTGTATAAAAATAATTCCAATAAAGAATTCAAAGATGCTTTTGAGACAGGAGTATTTGCATTATTAGAGGATTCATTTAAGAAAAAATATGTTGAATTAGATATTTCCTCGTCATTAAAAAAAGAGCAGGATGGTTTCAAACGTATATATACCAATATAGATAACTGGCTTAATTCGATGTTCTCTAGAGATAATTTGGATGGAGCATTGTGGAGGTTAGGATTAGGATCAAATGTTTCTGAAGGGAATGAAGTATTCAAATCGAAATTTGAAACGGAAGTGAAAAAGACAGAGAGACGTATTACATTAAAAGAAATATATAACCAATACAGTGGATCAAAAGAAGATCTTAAAAAATCTTTTGACGAAGGCCAGTTCAATGACACACTCCAGTCTCATCTTATTGAGATGCCTGAAGATTTCAAGAAAGAAATGCGCGACTGGTATATAAATAATAATGCAAAAAGAGACGCGATTAGTAAATATTCTCCTCAATTCAATAGATTGGTAGGTCTTTTGGATGTAGTTGCATCGATTGGAAAGCGTAATGAAAAATTCGAAGCATATAATAGTTTCTTAAAACAGAAAGCTGAAAAAGGATTCATGATTGACGCTCCGACGATAACTCATTATTATAGTGGAACAAACATATATCAAAATATCCTGATTGCGTTGAGCGCAGTCCAGCAAGGAACGGAGTTGCAGAATTTTTGGCTTGACAATGTAAGAAAAGATCCGAGCAAGCAAAGAGTGATAGCATCAGTTCATGGATTATTGAATATGTATGATTCTAAAGAAGACAGGAAAAAATTAATACCGCAGATTTTGGACGGATTACAAAAAAGAAAATATGACGTCGATAAAGAATATCAAAGCCAAAGCATGATAGGGTTTTACTCTGATGAAAATCTATTGGATAACATCCTTGGGCATATAACAAGACTTTGCTTTTCAAGAGGCACTTACCAGCATTTAGAAAAAGAGATACCTGCTTTAGACATTCTTCAAGACAAAAAAGTAATAGATAAAAGTTATGACTTCAAATTTGTTAGATTTACATCCAAGAGCATGAGTGAATTGAAAGCAACTTTCCAGATTGCAGACAACAAGATAGAGGGAGATACTGAAGTTGAAAAGACTGTAAGGGCATATCTGAATAAGAATGGATATGAGCTACTAAATGATGTTTGGATAACTTCATTAGAGGGAAGAAAAATAACTAATAGCGAAACAAAAATTGTAAATATAGAACAACATAATCTTGATGGCTTATATGAGGGGATTATCGGTCTGAACTATACACACTTGCCATTCATTTATGATACAATTACAGATAAGTTATTGATTGCTGAACCGATAGAATCACATACAATCTTGTTTGGAGTGCAAGAAAATTGGGAAGAAAGACGTATGGGTCTAGATAAGATTACAGAAGTCATTGCATACTCTAAATTTCAACCATTAAATGAATTAGGTGAAAGGGTCAATCAATTGGTCGTCGAGAAAAAAAAACGAGGCTCTTTGGCTGATTCAATTTATAGTCTAAAAGATAAATTATCAGACGAATTAAACCCGCAACTCGCAAATGTAATTTCTGCAGTTTTGATCAAGAAGCAAGACGGTCTTGTTAAATAGTTCTACATAATTAATTTAAAATTTATCTCTTATTGGAATTATATCATTGATATACTCGTTAATAACTATCTATAAAGTATATAACCTATTCTTTCATATACCTTCTATTCTTCCCATTCTTTATCGAACAATTCTTTCAACGCTTTGGATTTTTTTGGACCAATCAAGTCGACCTCTTTCAATTCATCTTCAGACGCATTTACGATGTTTTTTACACTCTTGAAATGCTTCAATAATGGTCTTGCGCCGCCCATTCCGATATTCGGCAATGCAGAAACAAAATATTCTTGTTGTTCTTTAACATCCATTGGTTTATTATAATGATATTGTATATCATTTTTCTCGTCGGACTGTTCTCGCTTTGCTATACTCATCAAATATTCTGCTGTATCCTTGCCGTTTTTTGTCTGGATTATTGGTATTCCGTATGATATTGTGATTGTAGCGATCATACCTCTTATGCTGTTTGGATGGACTTTTCTTACGGAGTATATATCATCAATCCCTTCAACTATTATTAGTGGCCTTTCATATTTCTTCAATTCCTTCAATTGCGCGAGTAATCGTCCGTCGAGAATTGAATCTACAAAGTCAGGAACTGTTTTGTATTCTACAGCCACGCGTCCGCTGAGCAAAAAATCTCCTATAGAAAGTTTTTCAAGGCTTAAATCCACCTTGTCGAGCAATTCTTTTAGCACATTGCTTCCTTTCTCCCTGTAATCAGCTATAATTTTTATTTTAGCTCCTCGAGAATTTTTAATTTCAGTCTCTTCAGTAGTTTCCTGGTAATCCATCAATGATTTTGTCTTATTTGGATTGTTGATAGTGTTAGGATTATTCAACAAATTATTTGTACCATTATTGAATGTATTATTCATGCTATTTATAGTCTTATACATCATTTTTTCCTTGTTGCGTGCAACGTGATAATATACTTCATCGACAGTGTCTTTCGTGATGAGCATTATTATTCTTCCGTCTTCAAGCCTTCCAGTCCTTCCACTTCTTTGGATTTTTCTAATGGCACTAGGCACAGGTTCATAGAATATGACTAAGTCTACTTGCGGAATATCAAGGCCTTCTTCACCGACGCTACTCGAGACTAGAACATTGAAGTCTGAATTCGAGAATTGTTCAATCATCTCTTTCTGTTTCTTCTGAGTTAGGCCTGTATCTTTTTTTTTCGCCTGTCCGACGAAAAGTTTAGTCTTGAATCCCATCCGTGTAAGTTCTTTTGTAATCTTATCGCCACTATCCCTATATTGCGAGAATATGATTATTTTTTTAGAACTATTTTCAGCGAGTTGAGGGTTTAATTCCTCTGTAATTATCCTCTTTAATTCCTCAAATTTTGGGTGCTCAAATTTTCCGACCATCTTTTCTGCAAGAATGTATGCGCTCCTGAAATTGATATCCTTGACTAAATTTATTGTGGCTTTTGTCTTTCCACTTCTTGCTTCCAATTGCAATTTATCCATGTAAACTTTCAATGGTTCAGCACCCTGCGTCTCGATTAGTTCAATTGCATGATGTATCTTTATTACTTCAGCCATAAGGCTTAATGCCCTTAAAGTTTCAAAATCCCTTTCTCCTTGAGCAACTTTTGCGTGTATTGCCGCCTGTAATCCTAGAATATTTTTTTTAGAATATTTGACCGAGTCTGTCGTGAATCCGAGCGCATCCAATTCCTTGAATTTAGACTTGTAGCAAGCGTCAAGATATTTTTTTACATTCAAGAATTCATCAGGTAATTCTACAAAAACTTTCTTTATGTCAATATCTTTTACGTAAGGAGCTACATCCTCGTCAGTCGTATTTCGAACTTCAATCTTTTCAATGAATAAGTTCTGGCATACATTATTTATGGTCTCAGTATCAGTGCCAGGGCTTGCTGTCAATGCAACGATTCTTGGATGCAATGCTTTTTTCATATATTGCTTTGCAATAAAATTATACGAATATTCGCCCGTAGCCCTATGAGATTCATCAAAACCTAAAAGGGATACATCACTTATATCGATTTTGTTTGACAAGATATCATTCTCCAAGCCTTGAGGCGTTGAGAATATTATCTGGCTTGTCTTCCATAATTCTGCACGTTTTTCAGGACTTACAAATCCAGTAAATATCGCTATTTTGGATTTATCTATATCAAAATATTTTTCAAAGACCGCCGCATATTGATCAATCAATGGTCGTGTAGGCCCGAGCAACAAAACTTTGCTTTTAGGATACATGTTCAATCTGAATGCCGCCATCATAAGAAAAATAGCGGTCTTTCCTACACCAGTTGGAAGGACGACTAACGTATTAAACGTGGTGCAAGTATTAAAGATTGATTCCTGATACAATCTAGGCTCGAATCCTTTCAAATATTGGATTGTAGTATCCTTTTTCATGTAATCCTCAACGATATCAATAACGATAGAATCTGCAACCATATATAAAACGTTTACTGATTGATTTAAATACGCTGCGTACGGTTGACTAGTGTGTCGAGTGAGGATTTTCTTTTCCTATTTCTTCTCTCGTGCGTCTTTCAATGCATTCACATACCATTCGAAATTATCAAGAAATGAATTCAACCGTTCGGTATATGATTCATCTTTAAGTTTTCCAGTATCATCGAATACGTTTTGCACCATCGATATCATGAATGGTATTGGCGTTGCGACACCTTTTAATTCAGATATAACAATTCGCAAAGCTTCATTTGCTCTTATTCCACCAAACGGACTTATGCTATAACTAGCAACGCCGAATGGTTTTTTCTCATATTCAGGCATGAAATTATCAAGTGCATTTTTTATGGTGCCGCTAAAACTATGATTGTATTCAGGTGTTACGATTATGAATCCGTCTGATTCATCAAGCCATTTGTGGACTTGCTGCATTTGGGAGGATGGCTTTTGATTATAATGATTTGGCAATTTCAATGTCAACAATTCAGGGATTTTATCAGGATCGATTATATGTACTGTATGCCCTCGCTGTTCAAGAGTTTTTGCAATCCAATTTGCAGGCTTGTCGCCCATCCGTCCATTACGTACGCTTCCTATGAATACTGATACTGTGGTTTTTTTGTTCATGTTAATTCCTCCAGAATTTTTTTAAAATTTCTATGCTTTAGGTGCATAATTGGTATTTATTAATAATATGAATTATTGCTCTTTCCTTCATTCTCAGAGGACACTTTTGCATTTAATGAATGTTACATAGTATCTGAAAAGTAACTCCTAATAAATAGTAACATTTATATATTGATGTTTATTTACTTCATCCATGAATACAGAACTTGCAGATAAAATAATTAGTAATTATAAAACAATACTCGGCAACAAACCCTGGGGAGATGCTGCAGTAAGCACTTTAAGAGATGTACTATATTGTATTGACAAGCCTGCGAAGAAAGAAGCAGTCATAGACAACTCGCCTATTGATTATATTGTTCTTAGAAAATTTATAGAAGGTAGAAATATTGACGGGATATATGACAAATTGAAAATTCACCTGGACGAAAAGAATATTCATACAAATTCGGATCTTGTAAAATATGTGGATAATCGCAAAGATAAGAGCATATATCAGGATGGTGTCAGGGATCTTTTCGGATTTAGAGCTACAGGTCATAGCGGTGTCAAAGCATTATATACTTATATGAGTAAAATTTTGAATTATTGTCCTTTTGAAAACGGTTATAATCCAAGAGAATTGAATACGGAGCATTCTAACGGCGTAATTACATTTTCTTAAATATGCTCTAATATTTGAGTTCTTTTTTTTCATTTTATTTTGTCTATGGCTTTTATATTAACATTTTATTAACATTTTTTATTTTTTGAGAATTCCTTTTTTGAATTTTCAGTAAATTATTTATTGTTTCTCTTCACGCCTGTGCCTTTCTATACTTTGTTATTTCACTCCTCCCATAGATATATAAATAAGTGTGCATTAACTAGCACTACTGAGTTATATTTGGCTGGCCGGTTCGCAGTCTGATATTTTATGGATATGTCAATTCCCTCTTGCCCAAAAAATTTGTATGTATGCAAATTTTTGGACGCAAGAAATACTTACATGTATTTCTTTGCGCAATATTCCTTGACATTCTATTATTAAACATGAGCTGCTCATATCTTGGCAGCGCCAAATGCGCTAACTTTGCAACTATAACTTTTTAGCATTAACTTTTTATACTAATACAGACAGGTGATTTTATGGTGAATAAAATATATGATTTATTAATCGTTGGTGGAGGAATTGCGGGAATTACTGCAGCTATCTATGCAGCAAGAAAAGAGATGAGTTTTGCAATTATATCTCCAGAATTTGGTGGAGAGATAGTCAACACTACATTCGTTGAGAATTGGCCTGGAATAAAATCCATCTCAGGAAAAGAATTAGCAAAGGGATATGTTGAACATATGAAGAGCCTCAACGTCGAAATAATAGAAGACGCAGTCACTGCTGTTACATATGATAAGAATTTTCTTGTGACGACATACGGCGGCGTATATGAATCAAAAACATTAATATGGGCGACAGGATCAAGATATAAAGAATTGGGCGTACAAGGAGAAGGCGAATTAAGAGGCAGAGGAGTAACTTACTGCTCGATATGCGACGGGCCATTGTACAAGAATAAGACTGTTGCAGTAATAGGTGCAGGAAACAATGCATTGACATCAGCGATATACATGTCCAACATCGCAAAAAAAGTTTATATTCTAGTTAGAAGCGAAAAGATACGTGGAGATCCAGTATTATTGGATGCATTAAAATCGCACCTTAATGTCGAGATAGTAGTCAATGCGCGAGTAAAGATAATCAATGGAGAGAAGAAAGTCACATCTGTAACACTTGACAATGGCCAATATGTAGAATTGGACGGCGTAATAATAAACATAGGCTATATTCCTATAACTGATCCGATAAAAGATATTGTAGAATTGAATGATATGGGTTATGTTGAAGTCGATGGCAAGAATATGTCTACGCTTCCTGGACTTTTTGCGGCTGGAGATGTAGTATACAATGCATATAAACAATTGGTTATATCGGCTTCAGACGGTGCAGTCGCTGCTCTTGGAGCATACGATTATGTATCGACATTGAAATGATTTCTAATGCATAATTTTTTTAAATGAATTATCACTAACGGCATACTTAAGATTTAAGATATTGGAGGCAAAAATGGTAAAAATAAATGAACAGGCACCAGAATTTACGACAGAAGCGTTTCATGAAGAACAGATAAAAGAGATATCGCTGCAAGATTATAAAGGCAAATGGGTCATACTATTCTTTTATCCAGCTGATTTTTCGTTTGTTTGCCCGACGGAATTAAAAGAACTGGCAGAAAATCATAGTACTTTCAAGAAACTTAATACAGAAATATTGAGTGTAAGCGTCGATACAGTATTTGTGCACAAGGCGTGGCATGATGAATCTGATGCAATAAAAAATATTAAATTTCCTATGATTGCGGATCCTTCGCACAAGATATGCACAAGCTATGACACGTTGATAGATAAAGAAGGTTTATCATTAAGAGCGACATTCATAATAGATCCAAAAGGAGCGATAAAGACTTTTGAATTCCACGACAATAGTATAGGAAGAAATGTTTCGGAATTGATACGAAAACTTGAAGCTGCGCAATTTGTCGAGAAGAATGGCGGAGAAGTATGTCCTGCAAGCTGGAAGCCAGGCGCAAAGACATTGACGCCGGGACTTGACTTGGTCGGGAAGATATAGGTTTGTTTTTAAAAATGTATTTTGATATTTTTTTTTTGATTTATTCTATAATATGAGCACACTCAAAACCATTATAAATAATGACTATTTCTCAGTGGCTATTGTCTTATAGTCTATAAATAGATATAGGTTTCGTGTGGGGGTTCATATTGATAACTAATGGATCAATATATAGAGGAGAAAATTTTGAGGGCATAGCCTTGTATGTCAGCAATTATCCTGACGTATATTCAGCTCTTCCTAGATCAATTGAAGGAAAACATATTATGCATGTGCAGTATGGCTTTCAGAACAGGAATAGCGCCATTGATTTGCATCTCGTAAAGACGCCTTCTAAAGATGGCTACAATTTGAAAAGGACCATTGATTCTAGAAACGTATCAATGGATGAATCAGAAATACAGAAAATTTTTGATGCCCAGAATGTACGGATACAGGCAGTTGATGATATTAAAGATACTTCTCTAGAAAAAGATTTGCGTAAAATACTCGCAACTGATATTGGGCAGTTCACCAAGAATCCTTCTACTTGTAAAAATGGCTCTTTTGTTTCTTATTATCCAGAAATAACTCCTGTTACATCTATTGGCTATTGTAATACAGAATATCTTTTGCAGGGCGGAAAACAGGAATTTATTGATGGCTGCATATTGGATGCAAATCTTGATTTTGTAACTCAAAATTCTGATTGCGTTGCAGCTTTTGTTCCAGGAAAAAATGCATCTTTCAGCAACGGAGTATTTACAGGATTCTATGTCATGTCAGATGCGCATTGTACATATTGTTATGCAGAGAGAAATCATCTTGAGCCTTATCCTAAAAGATTTGTAAAAATTGAACCTTTAAGATTATATAATGATTTAAGAAATTGGAATATAAATAATCATCTGCCTGAGGAAGAGCGGGAAGAAAGAAGGGTCGCGGCAACTGTAGCTGCAATAGATGCTGTAGCTGTAGGAGCATTGCGATTAGGAAAACGTACCGATGTTGGCGCGATATATAATAGAGGACAATTAATAACAACTCTTGAGACATGCTGCAAGACAAAAACTAAACCTGTACTGACGACAAAATTCCTAGAATACGATCCATATCTAGTAGAATTGCTAAAGAAAAGCAAAACTTCCTTGATGTTCAGTATTACAGATTTTTATATTCCAGAAAGAATTGACGAATTCGAATTAGGTCCAGTATTGCACGGATGCGATACATTATGGAGAATCGAACAGGCAAAGCGATATGCTGATGCAGGAGTCAATACAGGATTATTCATTGCGACCGATACTGTATATAAAAAATCTGCAGCTTTCTACAATAGGCTTGATGATTATGTTTCTCATAAATTAAAAGTTCAAGTATTGGATGCCAAAATAACTAAGAAAAAGCAAGATGTGGCTGAAGTGATTACTGGCAGGACGTGGGATGAACTTAAAGGGCCATTAAAGACAGTCAGCTCTGGAGCATTGTTCGGAAAAGAGACATTTAGGCAGATAGGAGGATATTCATTCCATGGAGGAAAATTAAAACCTGACGTTGTGGATCCAGAACTCGAGCGCATCATAGGCGCAAATCATGGAGAGAAGAGAATGTGCAACAGCAACGAGAATAACACATGGTGCGGTACATGCGGCTTGTATAATGGGTTTGTGAAAGATACAAAGGAAAAGAAGATAGTAAAGAAAAATAAATATTTTGTGCGGCCAAAAAAAGATCTTAATGTAAAGTTAGGATTTGATTTCGGAGATTAGAATTTAGACTTAAATAAAAAATTGTGAGTTAAAAATGCCTGCAAAAAAGAAACGTACTAAAGAACTTGTAAAACAATTGGTAGAAGATGTTTTTGTAAGTAAGATGTCATTACATGATGCTGCAATAAAGAATGATATTGGAGAATGCGCTGCACGAAAAGCATTGAAGGAAGATGCTGTATACTATAAATTCCTGACTCGAGAACAGCATGATGAATATGTACAGTCATCTTCATCGAGGGGTTTAAAAGTTAGAACGAAAAATTTTACAGAGCCAGAACTTTTGTTGATGTATAGCAATATGGGTATAAAAAGCGCATCTAAAGGTATGAAAGAAGATGAAAATGGATTAGTGAGATTAGTGGAGCAGGGAAGAAGAGGAGGTCTTGCAACTCAGGAGAATCATGGAAAAAAAGTCGGAAAGAATCTTAATAATGCAAGGCATTATGGTTCCACTTCTTGCTGTTATGAAAATGTTTGGTTTGATTCGCGCGGAGAGCGAATGACCGCATTGCTTATGAAATCATATGGATTATTGGAGAATATAATTTCTGGAGAGAACTTTCAAAAATCATTTGGACGATATAGAGTCGACTTTTATTTACATAATTCATTGATTGTTGAGTATCATCCTATACCTAAGCAAGACTTCTCAAGAACTATTGACGATATTTATGAATCTACTGCAGAAAGCTATAAGAAAAAAAGGATTGAGCAGCTTAAACCCTATTTTAACGGCAATATCGAGACTAAAGTCGTTGTCATCTCTGCTCCATCAGGAAAATTTTCTGCAACAGAATTCTATAATAAGCTGGGTGATATGGGTATTAAGGATGAATGGTGCAATTTCTTAGAGAGATATCGTAATGTTAAGAAGGATATAGAAGTAGCGGATAAACAATATCTTCAAGATGTAATGAATGCAAATAAATTCGAGGACCCGCCATTCTGAATAGAAAAGTTATGAATCATATCTCTACGTATATCTAAATTCTATCTCCATCTCGGATATCTTTTTGTAAATATTCTTCTCTTTCCATATTGGCCACCATTCATACAGGATGTCGCTTATAGGTTTCCACATCGCTACCCATCCGCCAATCAGCAATCCTTCGTATGCAATATATGTAAAAGTATTTGTGGCAAGACTCTTAATATATTCTCCAACACCAAGGCATAAGACCAAGAATGTAATTCCGACTATAAAACTGAGCTGTCCTTCCTTGAGCTTTAATTTTATGCTTCTCTCAGCGAGTATCTTTTTGTATTCGAAAAAATTGTGTATAGCTCTTTTTATCTCTACTTCAGAAATCTTAGAGCGCTGATTTTTTGGAATGTAAAGGATGATATCCTGCTTCAATTTTAGCGGTTGCTCGGAAACTGAACTGACTATATATTCGAATGCATCATCATCAAGATCTTTGTCCAAAAATGGGCTTGGATCGAACGAATTAAATAGCTGGTTAATCTTTTTTATCTTAATCTCAATATGATGCTCTCTGCCTTCTATCGTAGAAAAATTAGACTCACCACTCATAATATGTAATTGCACTCAGCTTGTTTAAATATTTTGTCAAAACGTCAATGTTCTAAGAATTATTTGATATTATAATTATATTTTAATTTACATATTTTCGTATTTCTTTCAGAGGCAATCGACTTATCAGCCTGCTTATATCTGCGGCTGTATAATGTTTTACAAGGATTCCATCAACCCTTGACTTCAGGTTCCTTATCTTTTCTCCTGAAATATCATCGACTGTCCCGATGATTGTGATTGTATCTTTACGTATTTGATTACATTTTTCCTTAATTGTCGCAATTGAGTGCTTATAATCCATTGTATCTGTCAAGACATCATTCACGAATATAAGTCCATATTTCTGGTCTATCTTGTCGTTTCTGGATTCTATAGATTTAACTGCTTTTTCAAGACTGTCAACGTAGACGAGTTTTCTTTTATGAGCAAGGCCATAATCGATGGGTTTCATGTGTTCTTGATTTATGTCGATTACGAGCGCATCAGAAAGCGTATAGCCTCTTTGAAATTCAAATTCATGAGTCGCTTCTTTAAGTGGAAGCAAGGCAGCATTATACAATTCGTATAATTCGGCTTTCATGATTTTATCGACAATAGTATTTTTATTCATTCCTGTATGAATTACGCCTGCAAAATTGTTGCGATAAAGCTCTTTATATTTGGATTCTGGAGTATCAGGCGGTACAATAACAATCATCTTAAATGCATAAGCAGATTCTTTGATTTCATTGAATTGGCCGTGTTTTTCTAGAATATCTAAATCTACTATATATTTTGATTGAGGAATCTTACCTGTAAAATCATCATCTTCCAATATTGTAAAATGTGTAGGTATTTTCTTTTCTGCATTCAATTTAACATTCAATTCATTGAATAGTTCATAGAAAAACAATCTATCAGGACTATCTTTTTTCATAATAGCGCGATAATCTCTGTCTGTAAATGCAAATATTAAATCTGTTGGTTGTAGAAACGTTTTCATGGCACGCATTCCTTGTAGTGTTACTTTCAATACATCCTCGGGCAAGTATCTTCCTTCAATAGAAGACCCATATATCTTCTTCCGTCTAGAGAATATGTCTTTACAAGATATGTATTGTTTACTGTATCAACTTTTACTTCCTTTGTCACGTCTAATTGATTCATGAAATCGCGGACGCCTTGCAGAGAAATTATCTTGACATCATCTATGGCTATTATCCTATCGTCAGGAGATATGCCTAGATTTCTTGTATTTCCTGTATATGCATTCTTGTCTACGCCTATTACTGAGACGCCGCACGGGATGTATATTGCGTTATATACTACTATGCTGAATAGCCATAAATATATTAAAACAAAGATAGGATTAAATAATATTGCAAAAGCGATAGTGCTCTTCTTGATTTTCTTGTGCTGTTTTTTTGTGACGTGATGATGGATATTGCTAATCAATGCGCTGAACGCGTAGAATAGAATGAATGCTACAAAAAAGAATATGTAAATAGTATTTGAAGGTATTATCCTATTTCTCAGGACGTACCAAAAATATCCTGTGAATATTAATGTAAGAATAAGATTTATCAAGAAATTTTTTCCAGTCATCGTATATATCTTATAATGATTATTCTTTTTCTTGTACGCGATTACTCCATAGATGAATCCTATGATGATGAATGCCGCCATGATTGCTGCAATGAGGTATTTAGAAAGCAATAAATCTTTTGCAAGCACCATAAATATTATCTTAAGGAATGCGAATAGCATGATTGAAATCATGAAGAATATTGCACTTCCCTTTAGACCGTGGAATATATTATTGAAAAACTTCTTAACATCTCGCTTACGCATAATCACACCCTCACACAATGAATATAAACTGTATGTTATTACCTATTTATAAATTTTTGCGTAGTAACATGACTTTTCTATGTAGTAATGAACAAATTAGTGCCTAGCGAACCATAGACTAAAACATTGATAACAAATAGCTCGAGAACCTCTGTATGAAATAATCTATGTGAGCGCGCATGTTTGCTGATCTTATTGAATATCCTCAGTAAAATTTATTAACCTGTGCTCTATACTTACATCATGAAGAAGAAAAGTATTCTCATAACGTCTTTGGTATTCTCTATAATGGGAGTTCTATTCTCAGGTTATTTGACCTTCACAAAATTCGTTCTAGGATATTGTCCATTAAGGGAAAGCTGCCCATATCTATGGGGATATCCTGTATGCGTATATGGATTCATGATGTTCTTTGCATTATTTGTCGCGTCGATAACGATGCTCAAGTTCAAGGAAGATAAGATTGCGTTGAATGTATTATTGTATGTATCCATCCTTGGAATATTGTTCTCATTATATTACACCTATCAGGAATTATTCGTCATAAAATGTCCAGGAGGATGTGTATACTCGCTTGGAATCCCGACGTGCATATACGGATTTGTAATGTATCTTGCGATTCATATTTGTGTGTTTTTCTATAGACGGAAATAAGTTGAATGAAATATATGGGTATATTCAGCATCAGTAAATAAGTGATTCCGATGACTATGAGTTGTAAATACTTACTGTTGATTTAAAATAATTCCAACAACTATACCTCGAGTCTATAATATTTATTGACTGTAGAGTAGTAAGATATCGTAATATTTATAAATTATAAAATAATTCCTTTGAATATGACAATCAAAAATACATTAACATCAATCGTTGTTGCAGGAACTCTTGCTTTAGGTGTTACAGGATGTAAATATTCTTCCCATAATCAATACACATATGATGGTATGATTGGTCAAGATAGTGTTAAGTTTGAAATAAAAGAATATCCTATTAGTTCCAATACTAATACTATAACTGTGAAAAAACCTAATGGCGTTATTGTCTCTTATATAGATGTTTATAATGATGATTTAAAATTAGAGTATCTTAAAATCACCAAGAATGGTAAAACCACATCATATTCCTCCGATGATGCTGTCGGAAAACCTGTAGTAGCAGAAGGTCAGAAACAATTTGATAATTATTTGACGCAGATACTTGAAATTAAGATTAATGAAGGATTAAATAATTTGAAGTGATATTTTATCTGCTATTCTAAAATTTATTATAAAAGTTTTAGCGCGCTCGCATCGATTATATACTTGATGGGTTCTCGAGTTATTCTGGTTCGACAATTAATTCAAAAACTCGCTAGGCGCTAAAGCATTTTGAAATATCTTTCTAATAACTCTTTCCGAAATAGAATAATTTTGCGGACTTGCCGCAATTGATGCATTTCAATTCTTCATGAGTTTTCTTCGACGATGTATTCAAGGATTTTGCTCCTGTCTTCTCTTTTATTTCTTCTTCACATGTTTTCTCGTTGCAGAATGGAATATAGACAAGTTTTTTATCTTCTACAACTCGTTGCATATCATCAAGTGTATTACATGGGACTATAGCCTCTTTCAACATTTTCTTGGAATTCTCGAACATATTATCATGTATCTCGTCAAGTTTCTTTACAATGTGGCTTGTGACGTGATGAATATCATTATCTATAATCTCTTTCGTATCATTATACCTATACGCAATTTTTAATTTTCCTGACACTAAGTCTTTTGGTCCTATCTCTATTCTTATCGGAACGCCTTTCAATTCCCATTTGTTGAATTTCCATCCAGGCCTGTAATCGCTATCGTCGACAAATACACGTATATTATGTTTTATTAATTCGCTTTTCAATTCAGAACATTTATCTAAAACTTTGTCTTTTGTATCATCAAATATTATAGGAACAATTACAACTTGTATAGGCGCAACTCTTGGAGGCATGACAACTCCTTTGTTATCTCCATGAATTCCTAGCATTATTCCAATGCTTCTCGTACTTATACCCCATGAATTCTGCCACACATAATCTTTCTCTCCATCTTTGTTCAAAAAAGATATATCGAATGCTTTTGAGAAATTCTGCCCGAGTAAATGTGATGTTGCAATCTGGATGGCTTTTCCATTAGGGAAAAATGTTTCGACGCTAGTCGTGTAAACTGCGCCTGCAAATTTTTCATTCTCTGACTTAACGCCTTTCAATACTGCAACTGCATATAGTTCTTCCATGACTTTTTCATAAATGTTGAGTATCTGCAAAACTTCTGTTTCAGCTTCTTCTTTTGTTGCAAAAACAGTGTGTCCTTCCTGCCACAAGAATTCTCTAGTCCTCAAAAATGGCACGGGATGCTTGAATTCCCACCTGACAATATTACACCATTGGTTAAGCCTTAACGGCAGATCTCTCCACGACCTTATCCATTTTTTGTAAGAATCATACATGATTGTTTCTGATGTTGGTCTGATAGCAAGTCTTTCAGGAAGTAGAGAATCTCCTCCGTGAGTAACCCAAGCGACTTCAGGAGTAAATCCTTCGACGTGCTCTTTTTCTTTTGTAAAAAGATTCTCAGGGATAAGCATCGGAAAATATGCATTCTCGACGCCTAGTTTTTTTATTTCCTTGTTGAAGAATTCCTGGAAGCTCTCCCATATACTATACGCGTAAGGGCGAATGATCATGCAGCCTGATACTGGACCATATTCAACTAATTCGCTCTTTAAAATTATCTGCGTATACCATTCAGAAAAATCATCAGATTTCTTGACTGTAATACCGATGTCTTTCGTATCTTTCGAATCGTCTTTAGATTTATTGCTAGACTTATTATCCTCAACCATGCAATTAGTTATTCGCCCGAGATTTAAAAGTTTTACCAAACTAATTGGTATCAAATTCATAACACTTAAATACCATATAACTTCTAGAATATCATGACGCATCCATGGCATGATGTAAATATAGGAAAAGATGCACCTGAAGAGATAAATGCAATAATTGAGATTCCTAAAAATTCTACTCTAAAATATGAATTGGATAAAGAGACCGGGCTTATGAAACTTGACCGTGTATTATATAGCGCTGTACATTATCCGGGCGATTATGGCTTTATTCCGCAGACATATTGGGACGACAATGATCCATTGGACATCATAATATTATCATCATTTCCAGTATATCCGATGACTATAGTAAAAGTGCGGCCAATTGGCGTGATACAGATGACTGATACAAAAGAGAATGATGCAAAAGTCATTGCAGTCTATGTTGGAGATCCAAGATATGATGACTATATGGATGTGACTGACATTCCATCACATACGTTGCTTGAATTAAGGCATTTCTTCGAGACATACAAGACATTGCAGAATAAGAAAGTCAAAGTATTGTCGATACAGCATGCAGCTCAGGCACGTAAATTCATAACGGATGCTATGAAGAAATATCAGAAGAAATTTTCTAAGACGAAATGATGATTGATTTACGCTACATTAATCTTATCCTTTCCATCATCCTGTTTATCGCTTTCTAAATCCATTCTTATGTATATTCCTTTATTTTCATCAATATCTACAGTCATTAGAGTTTCTCCAATCTGCATATCTTCTGACTCTTCATCGTCAGGAACTTCTATCTTTACATCTCTATAAATGAATCCAGTATATTTGCCGTTATATTTATGTGTTTTTTGATTAGGCATTTTTGATAAATAATAAACTACATTAGACGCATCTTTTTTTATAGGCCATTCAGCCATTATTAAATTCATTGTACCTTCAATATCTGCAGCGATTCCTTTAACATCCTGAACGTATCCCTTAACTCCACATTTGCCTATTGAGATATATCCATTTTTATCGATGCTTATATCTCCACCGGCACGTATTGGATTTTTCGTATAAAGTTGTTTAATGGAAAGTATATATGTGTCCAAAGTTTCGTTGTGCTTTATCATCATCTTCACGAATATATTCGCATATTATAAATTTTTTCATTCGTAACCTTTTTATAGTAGTGAAATTTCCCAATAATTCGCTTAAATAAGTTGATTTCATATGGTAACACAAAATACACACTATACCTTCGAAGGAACCTTTAAGAATATTTTGGCACTGAATCTGATAGATACATTCAAAGGGGACATCTGTGCAGATCCGCACGGATTCTTCAAAAAAGGATTGTTGACGTATGTGGACGATAGTTGCATGATTTTAGGTCATATCAAAAACAAGAATTACATAACTACTTTGTCATTCATAGTCTCGCTCGAAAATGATCAACCGCGTGTAGATTGCATATACACTTTTTCGAATATGACTAGTAAATATGATCCGTTATCTAGAAATTTTGAAGGGTATTATGTCGGCAAATGGTTTTTGAATCTTCAGACGCCTGTTCCTATGTTGAATAGAACATTACTTCAAGATTACTCCGAATTTGAAAAAATTATCAATTCAGCGTCACAAATTGGCGGATATGCTGAGCTGGATTTGGTGAAGAAAGAATATTCATGTCCAAATGAACTATTGTTGCGAAGGGCATAAAATGAAACTTGAAGAATATTTGAAAGCCATTAAGGAATGCCCTGATGAGCTATTACCTTATGAATATGGGATATATGATAATTTCAATATTTTTATGAAAGCAGATTTTTTTGGATTTATAAAATGTTTAACCGATTCCAATAAATATGCTTTAATTGATAAAAGACAAATATTTTATGGAGCCGTTTTTGAATTAAATTACATTTCAGAAACTATACAAATGTATATGTATCAGAGAAATACAGATATTGCTAAAACGAGGCATCGTACTCTATCAGGAATATATTCTATGGATATGACATTGCATCCAAACTTGAGAAAAGATACAGACAATGTGAACTGGAAAAGATCGATTGCAAATGTAGTTGCGGATATTGGCGAAATCTTGATTAAGGAAAATATTCCTGCATGTATGCTTAATTCGACTGGATGGAAATATATTGACAGAAACGATGATTCATTAATAGTTGTAAATACTCCAGAAGGTCCTATAAAATCAGAATATTTGAGAATCAAAGTTTAATCATTTGTCATTTTAAAGTTCAGCGTAAGATTTATAAATGAATAAAAGTTCCTATTATTTACAAACGTCGCTTGTCGACGAGATTCGCTTTTAATCAAGTGAATCACACACACAGGCCTGAAAAGCTCGTCCCGAAACCAACCGTTTCTTGAGGATGTTCATGGAGAGGCTCAATTATTGCGTTGGTAGATGCAAAAGAAATTTCGCATACCACAATGCACAAGGCAATAATATGACGATATGAATTTAGGCATGATAGTCTAAATTGTTATCACGCTCGTATCAATTGTGAAAATTATTGGTTACCGAGTTATTTGTTGTCGAAGAGAAATCTGAAGACTTGCTAGGTGATAACAATTATATCAAGAAATCAAAATCAAATTTAAAAAATGGCAAAAATACATCAACCAAGACATGGAAGCATGCAGTATTGGCCTAGAGTAAAGGCTAAGAGACAATATGCAGGAGTTAGATCATGGACGACAACTTCTAAGGATGTTTTGCTCGGATTCATGGGATACAAAGTTGGCATGACTCACATCATGGGTATAGATACAAGAAAAAATTCTATTTCAAAAGGTGAGGAAATATTCGTTCCGGTAACAGTTATCGAATGTCCTCCACTAAAAATCTTAGGTATAAGATTATACAAACAAGCATATCACGGCAAACAAGCTGCAACTGAAATTCTATTCAAAGTCGACAAAGATTTATTAAGGAAAATAACACAACAGAAAGTCAACAAGACTGTTTCTGATCTAGACAAATTAAATCCACAAGAATATACTGATGCAAGAGCTATAGTATATACACAGCCAAGATTTGCTGGAATTGGAAAGAAGAGACCAGAATTATTCGAGGTTGCAATAAACGGTTCAGTCGCTGACAAGATAAAATTTGTAAAGGATAATCATGATAAGGAATTACCATTCAATACATTCTTCAAGGAAGGAGAGTTCGTCGATGTACACGCAGTAACTATAGGAAAAGGATTGCAGGGACCAGTAAAAAGGTTTGGCGTAACATTCAAGAATCACAAGACTGAAAAGGGTGTAAGAAGAGTCGGAACTTTAGGTGGATGGAGCGGGCAAGGACACTTCTTGTATAGAGTAGCACATCCAGGCCAGACAGGATACCATTTAAGGACAGAATTCAACAAGCAATTAGTTAAAGTCGGAACAAAACCAGAGGATGTAAATCCAAAAGGTGGATGGCCAGCATATGGTCTAGTAAAGACTACATACGTATTGATAAAAGGCAGCGTCGCGGGTCCTCAGAAGAGGGCAATAATAATGACAAAGCCGATGAGAACAAGACCGCAAGAATCAATTCCAACAATAGTTGAAATAAACAGGGAAGCAAAATAAATTTATAATTAAAATGAAAATACCAGTATTCGATAAAACCGGAAAAGAAACGAGCAAGAAAGAATTACCAGTTCAATTCAATGAATTAGTAAGAAAAGACTTGATAACAAGAGCAGTATTAAGTGTACAATCAAATTCAAGACAACCATACGGTTCAGATCCAAACGCAGGAATGATGGTTTCGGCAAAATTATCTAGAAGAAGAAGAGACTACAAAGGATCATATGGTATTGGAATTGCAAGATCACCAAGAAAGATAATGTCCCATAGAGGAACAAGATTCAACTGGGTTGGAGCATTAGCACCAAATACTGTCGGTGGACGAAGAGCACATCCTCCAAAAGTAGAGAGGAATTGGGACAAGAAATTAAATACAAAGGAAAGAAGAAAAGCATTGAGAAGCGCAATTGCAGCAACGATGCATAGAGATATCGTAAAGGCAAGAGGACATATTTTACCAACAACATTCCCATTCATATTATCAAATGATATTCAAGATATCAAGAAGACAAAAGACGTTTTGGAATTATTGATTGCTTTAGGATTCAAGGACGAGTTAGACAGAACAAAAGACAAGATACATAGAGCAGGAAAAGGAAAGAATAGAGGAAGACCATATAAGGTTAAAAAATCAGTCTTATTCGTCGTAAGTAAGACATGCGATCTAAACAAGTCAGCAGCAAACGTAAGCGGTGTAGATGTAGTCAATCCAGAGCACTTGAATGCAGAATTATTGGCACCAGGATGTTCAATAGGAAGATTAACATTATACACAGAAGGCGCAATCGACGAAATAGCAAAGAAGTTTAAATAGAAGCACCTTTTTAGAAAAAAGCTGCACCAAAAAAAGGTCGCTAAAGCGACAAACTAAAAACTAAAATTCATTGAGGAAAATATGCAACTTGTAAAAAATCCATTATCGACAGAAAAGTCCATCAAATTGATGGAGTCAGAGAATAAGTTAATATTCGCTGTCGACAAACATGCAACAAAAGAAGCAATAAAGAATGAGATAGAATCATTTTTCAAGGTAAAAGTCGTAAAAGTATCGACGAGAATAGGACCGGATGCGAAGAAGCGAGCATACGTAAGATTCAGCAATGAGACACCAGCAATAGATGTTGCAACAAAATTAGGTCTGATATAAAAGCGTCTTTTTAGAAAAAAGTCGTAACAAAATCAGCGGATTTTGTATAGTCAAAAATAAGGATTTTTGACACGTCAAAAAAAGGTCGCTAAAGCGACGAAAACGATTAAGAAACAATAATTAAAAATTATGAAAATTAAAATTTGAGGTTATGAAAAACCAGTTTCGATGAACTCACGCAGTTCGTGAGGACATCACTTTTACTGGATTTTTTCGTAAAAAATTCATGGGTAAAAATCTGACACAACAGGCACGAGGAAAAGGCGGTCCTAGTTTTACTGCTCCAAGTTTTAGATACTTAGGAGAAGCAAGAGTAAAGCATGGCGTGACTAGTGCAGAAGTATTAGATGTTGTTAAATCCCAAGGACATTTAGCACCGTTATTGAGCGTAAAATATAACGATGGTACAACTGGTCTAATGATAGCTCCAGAAGGAGTCAGGACAGGACAGTTATTAAGAGTAGGAGAAGGTGCAGATATAGAATTAGGAAATACATTACACTTAAAAGATGTTCCAGAAGGAACTACAGTATTCAATATAGAAGGAACTCCTGGAGACGGCGGAAAATATTGCAGGACATCAGGAACTTTCGGAAAAGTCGTTTCAAAGACTGAAAAGGCGATATCAATACTATTACCATCAAAAATAATTAAGGAATTCAATCTAAATTGCAGGGCAACACTTGGAATTGTCGCTGCTGCAGGAAGAAAGGATAAACCATTCTTGAAAGCAGGAACAATGGCATTCTATAGAAATGCAAGAAAGAAGAGATTCCCACAGATGTCAGGTTCAGCTCAGAATGCAGTCGATCATCCATTTGGTAACAAGAGGACATCAAGAAAGAGTAAGGCAAGACCAGCTCCACAGAATGCTCCACCAGGAAGAAATGTAGGATATATTAGACCAAGAAGAACAGGTCAATCAAAGACTAAAGCAATAGTCAGAGAAGTAAAAAGATAAATTTATTTTAAAAATTATTGAGAGATAAAAATGGCAAAAAAGATTTGGAATTACAGAGGAAACACATTGGAAGATTTACAGAAGATGTCCTTATCAGAATTATCAGAATTATTGCCAGCAAGACAAAGAAGAAGTATCAAGAGAGGCTTTGATGACGGCAAGAAAAAGATAATGAAGAAATTACAGAAACATGAAATTATAGAGACTCATGTAAGAGACATGCTAGTATTGCCACAATTCGTCGGTAAGACAATAAAGATACACAATGGAAAAGAATTTGTCCCAGTAATAATTCAGGAAGATATGATAGGCTGCTTTTTCGGCGAGTTATCACAGACGAGAAAGAGAGTACAGCATAATTCACCTGGAGTCGGAGCTACAAAGTCTTCATCCAGTATGTCAACCAAATAAATGATTATATGTAAAATGACTAAATGTAATTAATGTAAATAAATTCAATGGGATAAAATGGCACAACACAATTATGCGTACCAAAAAAGTGAAGAGAACACAGTAAAAGCTGTAGGTAGAAACTTAAGCGTCTCACCAAAGCAAGGTACAGAAATATGCAAGTACGTCCGTGGTAGACCATTGAATCAGGCAAAGATGCTTTTACAGCAATCAATCGATATGCATAGACCAGTCCCATTCACAAGATTCGTCAATGGTCTAGGTCACAAGCCAGGAATGAGTGCAGGAAGATACCATCCAAAAGCATGTCAATTAATATTGAATGTCATAAAATCGGCAGAAGCAAATGCAAAAAATAAAGGATACAATGCATCAGATTTGAAAGTTGTACATATTGCAATGCAGATAGGTCCAAAAAATAATCATCAAGGACGAAGTAGAGGCATATTCAAGAATTCACATATTGAAGTAGTACTCAAGGAAGTAAAGGATACATCCTCGAAGAAAGACAATAAGAAGGCTGAAAAATCTGAAAAGATTTCAGTAAAACCTCAGAGAGCCTTCAAAAGAAACTAAAGAAATATCAAAAGAAGATAAATAGGACAATTAAGAATATTTAATGAATAATTAAAATTGATGAAGGATAATTAAAATGATTGAGAGAAAATTCGTTGCACAAAACTTGAAAGAATTTCAGATCGAAGAATACTTAAGAAGCGTTTTAGGAAAAGCAGGATTAAGTTACATCAAGATGCAGAGAACTCCATTAGGCGAAAAGATATTGATCTGCTCAAGTAGGCCAGGATTAATCGTCGGTAAATCAGGTTCAAATATAACAAAATTGACTAAGGAATTAAAGGAAAGATTTCACTTGGAAAATCCTCAGATTGAATTATTGGAAGAAGAGAATCCAATGAACGATGCAAGTATCGTCGCTGAAGGTATCGCAAATTCACTCGAGAGATTCGGCACAACAAGATTCAAGGGAATAGGGCATAAGGCAATAACAGATGTTATGGCTGCTGGAGCACGCGGTGTTGAAGTATTGATATCAGGTAAGATTCCGTCTAGTAGAGCAAAGAAGTGGAGATTCAATATGGGCTACTTGAAAAAATCAGGAGACATCGCAGTCTCAGGAGTTGACACAGCATATTCATCAGCAAAATTAAAGACCGGTCTAGTTGGAGTTCAGGTAAGGATAATGCCTTCAACTACAAGAATGCCAGACGACATAATTTATCTAGACAAAGTCCAGGTAACAGATATGTCTACAGGAAAGGTTGAAGTAATAACACCAAATTCCAAAGCAGATTCTGCAAATGCAGACAAAGACAAGAAGCCTAAAAAAGCAAAATCAAAAGATTCAAATAAAGACAGCAAAGACAATAAAGACAAGGATGCGGAAAAGAAACCTGCAAAAAAGAAACCTGCAAAAAAGAAGGAAGAAGTATCGAGTGAGCCTGTTGAAAAGATATTGAAGGAAGCTGTCGAAGGAAAGACAGAATAAATAAGATAGGATAAATCAAAAATGAAATTCAAAGATATAAAAAAAATGCCAAAGGACGAGCTTACAAAGAAGCTATTTGACATGAAGACAGAATTGATGAAATTGAATGCGCAGATAGCTGTAGGAACTACACCAAAGAATACTAAGGAAGTTCGCGACATTAAAAGAGCATTAGCAAAAGTAGAGACTTTAAAGCAGCAGTCTTTTGAGAAACAGGTTGCTGTCTTGAGGACGAAGAAATACAAGAATTTGTAGATAATGATAGTATAATAATCAAAATTTAACGATTGATATCAAAAACTAATAATACAAAATAATTTAAACAAAAAATAAGTAAACATTTTTAAAAAACAAAAAAACAAAAATGGCCAATATATGCAACGTTTGTGGTTTGCCAAAAGAGCTATGTGTCTGTGAACAGATAGCTAGAGAGAGCCAAAAGATTGTCGTAAAACTTGTGAAGAAGAAATTCGGAAAATTTTTTACGATGATAGAAGGTATCGATACTAACGAAATCGATATCAAAGATGTGGCAAAGAAATTGAAGAACAAGTTTGCCTGCGGCGGAACTGCAAAAGATGGTTACATCGAATTGCAGGGCAATCATTTGATAAAAGCCCAGGAAGCATTGATTGAAATCGGCTTTGCTGCAGAAACAATTGACTTAAGAAATTAAACGACAAACAATGTTTAATGAAAACTGTTAATTTTGTTTTGGCAAAAAGACAAAGGATAATATGATAAAGAGCATAAGAGATGAATTTATAGGCGAACAAGTAGAAATAATCAGTTCAAACAATAGACAATTGTACGGTTTGACTGGAAAAATCGTCGATGAAACAAGAGATTCATTCAAGGTGCTCGTAAACAAGAGAAATTTCAAGGAATTCAAGATGATATTCAAGAAGGGAAATACCTTCAAGATAGGCGGTCTTACCGTCCAAGGAATCAAGATCGCAAAGCGTCCTGAAGACAGGATAAAATTAAAAGCTAAAAATTAGTAAGCTAAGAATTAATGATACAAAATCGAAAAGATAAAAATGGCAAAAAAAGAAATAAAAAACATCGGAATTGAAACTGCAAAACCTACAAAAGTACCTAAGTCTGTTGATCCAAAGGATCCATTCCATGGTGCATTAAAAGTACGTGGCAGAATATTCACAGGAATTGTAACAAGTGCAAAGATGCAGAAGACTGTTACAGTAGAATGGCCAAGAAGACAATTCAACAGGAAATACGAAAGATTCGAGATGAGAAGAACACGAGTCAAGGCGCACAATCCAGAAAGTATCGACGCAAAAGAAGGAGATACTGTAAGAATAGCCGAGACAAGACCTTTGTCAAAGACAAAGAATTTTGTAGTTATTGAAATTGTTAAAAAATAAACATAATCAAACGTGACTAACCATGAAAGCATTAAAAGCAAACATCGTCAAGGGATTGCCAGTAGGGTCAGAAGTCGAGACTTGTGACAATAGCGGAGCAAAAACCGTAAGAATATTCTCGGTATTCGGTCATAAGACTGTAAAAGGTCAGAAGCCTGCTGCAGGAATAGGTGACTTGGTAATGGTTGCTGTAAAACGCGGAAAACCTGAGATGAGAAAGACAGTTGCTTTTGCAATAGTAGTAAGACAAAAGAAAGAATACAAAAGAAGCAACGGTATGAGAATCAAATTCGAGGACAACGCAGTCGTAATATTGAAGGACGAGAAAGGAAACCCTAAAGGAACAATATTCAAGGGGCCAATCGCAAAAGAAGTTGCTGATAGATGGCCAATGGTTGCAAAAATTGCAAGCATCATAGTATAAAAATAGTAAACAATCAAAATCAATGTATCAATAATTAAATTCAAGGTGCTAATATGAAAACATTTTCAAAGTCATGGATTTCAAGCAAGAAACCAAATAAGCAAAGAAAATACAGATTTAATGCTCCATTAAATATCCGTGGAAATTTTTTGAATGTTCATCTATCAAAAGAATTGCGTACAAAATATGGAATAAGAGCTTTGCGCGCAAGAGTCGGCGATAAAGTAAGAATAATGCGTGGCCAATTCAAGAAACAAGAAGGCAAGATTGATGAAGTGAATGTAAAGCATCTAAAATTTTATATTGCAAAGATAGAGCACGTTAAAAGAGATGGTACAAAGGCAAGATACCCGATTGAGCCATCAAATGTATTGCTTGTAGAATTAAATACTGATGATAAAAAAAGATTAGTCAATATAAAAAAGACGACAGACAAAGTCAAGACTGAAAAACCAAAAGCTGAATCAAAATCAAACGTTGAAAAATCAAAGGTCGAAAAGAAATCGCCCGAAGTAAAAACAGAAAAGAAATCCAAATTAAATAAAACATCGAAGGAGGATACAAAATAGACAGTTGTGATGGATTCACGTTTTCGTGAAGACATCAATTTTACTGGATTTTTTGTAAAAAATTCATGGTCAAGAGACACTTAAAAAGAATAAATGCACCAAAGACTTGGAAAATACAGCGAAAAGGTATAAAGTTTATCACTAAGAGTAATCCAGGCGGTATGTCAAAAGGTTTTACAGTGCCTATCTCAAATATTTTGAAGATGGATTTGAAACTTGCAAACTCCGTCAAGGAAGTTAAGCATCTTATAATCGAGGGTTCAGTAATAGTCAATGGCAAAGTAATAACAGATTACAGATATCCATTATGCTTTACTGACGTACTATCAATTCCAAAGTTAGAGAAATATTACAGGTTAGTAATAGACACTAATGGAATATTAAGATTATTGTCGATAACAAAGGAAGAATCCGCGTTGAAAATCACAAAAATTATTGGAAAGAATTTTGTCAAGGGAAAGATGCAATTGAATTTATTGGACGGAAGAAACCTATTTTTTGATAAGCATCATTACAGGGTAAAAGACTCATTATTATTGACGATGCCTGAACAGATAGTCAAGGAGCATTTATCATTTGAGAAAGGTGCAATTGTATTATTATATCAGGGTAAACACATCGGAAAGACTGGAAAGATAAGCGACGTCAAAAAAGACAGCATCATGGTAAAGACAAATGATGATGAGTTCGAGACTAAGACAGAATATGCTTTAGTCATAGGTAAAGAATCTCCATTATTGAAGATGACGCTTTAAATTTAACTAAGAATTATTAACTAATAAAAATTACTAACTAATAAAAATTACTAACTAAAAAATTATTAACCAACAAAAATTAACAAAATATAATTGAATGATTAAAATGGCAAAACCAGACGCAACAAATCCAAAAACAGCAGCACCAAAGGATAAATCTAAAGCAAATCCTATGCAGGAGATTAAGGTAGAGAAACTTACATTGAATATAGGTACAGGAAAGGATCAGGTACTTTTGGAAAAAGCACAGAAACTATTGAATACAATAACTGGAGTTACATCAGTAAGGACAGTTACCCAGAAGAGAATTGCTGCGTGGGGTTTAAGACCAGGATTACCAATTGGCGTCAAGGCGACATTAAGAAAAGGCAAAGCATTAGAATTAATTCCTAGATTATTGTACGCTAAAGACATGAAATTAGCAACTAACAATTTTGATGATAATGGAAATGTATCTTTTGGAATGAAGGAATACATCGATATAAAAGATGCAAGATACGATCCTGACATCGGTTCCATGGGATTGCAGTGTTCAATAACACTTGCAAGACCAGGATCAAGAATAAAAGTCAGAAAAGTATTGAAGAGGTCAGTACCTATACATCATAGAGTAAGCAAGGACGATGCAATACAATTCATGAAAACTAATTTCGGAGCAATACTAGCATCTAAAGATGATGAATAAATAAGAGGACGGATAAGTTAATAATGTTAAAATTAAAATTATGAAAATAATTTAAATCGGAGATAAAATGACAACTACTGATTATACAAAAGTAATGAAGCAATTGCAAGACAAGCCTGGCAAGAAGTTAAAGCATGCAAAATACTCTGTACCAAAACAGAGGACTGGCAGTGCAATAAATAGGAAATGCAAGAGATGCGGCAGGAATGGCGGCCACATAAGCAAGTACGGCATAAATTTATGCAGGCAATGTTTCAGGGATGTAGCGACGAGAATAGGATTTAAGAAATACAATTAAAATCAGTCGAGGCAGATATAAAATAGTATAATTCGAAAAATTAGTGGCGATGAACTCACGCAGTTCGTGAGGACATCACTTTTACTAAATTTTTTCGTAAAAAATTTGGTGTTAAAAATGTTGAATGATCCATTGGCAAACGTATTATCGTACATAAACAATCACGAAAAGCTAGGAAGAAAAGAGATACTAGTAGGTAATAATTCAAAATTCATAAGACAAGTTTTGGCTATATTGAATGAGAACAATTATCTTGGAGAGTTCAAGGAGATAGAGGACGGAAAGGGAAAATTGCTTGCAATAAACTTGATTGGAGCAATAAACAAGGTCGGAGTAATAACTCCAAGATTCAATGTCAAGAAGGATAACTTCGAGAAATTTGAGAAGAGATACTTGCCAGCAAAAGATTTTGGCGTAATGATAGTATCTACATCAAAAGGACTTATGACGCACATGCAGGCCAAGGAGAAAAACTTGGGCGGAAGATTAGTGTGCTACTGCTATTAAATTGATAGACTTATGTTTATAGAGTTGATATTATGAAACCTCAAGAATGGAAATACGAACTTCAAATCCCAGAGAAAGTTACTGTAGACATAACTAACGGTCTATTTACTGTCAAGGGTGCTAAAGGAGAGATTAAGAGAAAATTTATTTTTCCAAAGATCCAGATAGTAAAAGAAGGAACAAAAATAGTTTTCTATACGAAAAAACCTACTAAGAGAGAGAAGGCAGCAGTATTCAGTACAGAAGCGCATATAAAAAATATGTTCAAGGGTTCAACTCATTTGTGTATTTACAAATTAAAAATATGTTCAGGACACTTCCCAATGAAAATAACTTACAAGAACAGTGTGTTCGAAGTAAAGAATTATATGGGAGAGACAGTTCCAAGAACAATCAAGATCAAGCCAGGTGTAGATGTCGTCGTAAAAGAGCCTGAAGTAACAGTAACTAGCGCTGACAAGGAATTAGCAGCATTGACTGCAGCAGCAATAGAGCAGGTAACAAGAAGACCAAACTTCGACAGGAGAATATTCCAGGACGGAATATATATAACTCACAAGGATGGAGTAGACATTAAATAAATAAAGATAGTTGCGTTAAACAAAAAGTATGTTATAGTTGAAATTCAAAAAATATGTTAAATTAAATTCAAGGTATGAAAATTATCACTTTCAAACCCTAAAGGTGTCAAATGACTGAAACTGAAAAGAAAAAATTGTTGGAAGTTCGAAAGACTATAAAGAGCAAAAAGCCAGACTTTAAGCAGCAGAACTTCGGCAAGAAAGTAAAGATAGCAGATAGATGGAAGAAGCCAAGAGGACATCAGTCAAAGATGAGACATAAGTTCAAGGGCTATCCAATAATGGTATCTAAGGGATGGAGAAGTCCAGCGGCTGTTCGAGGATTGGATAGATTAGGTCATGAGACGATTATCGTATATAATGTTCAAGATGTTACAAAAGTCGAGAAACACATGGGAATAATCATAGGAGGAAATGTCGGCAACAAGAAGAGAATGGAAATAATATTGAAGGCTGAAGAGTTAAAGATTCCTGTAACAAATATCAAGATCGATAAATTCAAGGCAAAGATTGCCAAAGAGAAATTAGACAAGGAAACAGAGAAAGCAGCAAAGACTGAAAAGAAGAAAAAGACAATCGAGGATTCCTTGAAGAAAGCCGAGAAGAAAGAGAAGGATAAGAAAGAGAAGAAGAACAAGGGTTCAGAAGAATCACCTGAAGAGACTGTCGCTGCAGAAGAGAAGCTTGCAGAAGAACAGAAAGCTGAAGAGAAAAAAGAAAAGGACGATGTCTTGATTCATAAAGACTATTAATGATTAACTAAAAATAATGAGTGATTAATATGGATTTAAAAGTACAAAAGCGTCTTTCATCACAAATATTGAATTGTTCGCCTGATAGAGTTGTATTCGACAATGATAGATTAGAGGATATAAAACAGGCAATAACAAATAGGGACTTAAGATTATTGATTGGTGATGGAGCAATATCAAAGAAGGCAGGAAACTTCACTTCAAAATTTAGGGCAAGAAAATTAGCAATACAGAAAAGAAAAGGAAGAAGAGCTGGCCCAGGAAGTATGAAAGGAAAGGCAACTGCAAGAGCAAATCCAAAAGAAGCTTGGATGCATAAGATTAGGATACAAAGAGCATTCGTATTATTATTGCTAGAAAAGAAGATAGTCACAAGAGCTGCATACAGGGAATTATACTTGAAATGCAAGGGTGGTTACTTCAGAAGCAGAAGACACATCAAATTATACTTACAGGATCACAATGATTTACTTGTAGACAAGGATGCAATAAAAAAAATAAATATTGAGAAAGAGACGACCAAGAAATCAAAAAAGACAGTCAGTGATAAAGACAGTAATAATACAGTCAGTGATAAATAGATTAATGATACATATATAATAAATGAAAATAAGGTTTTAACATGAGGCACACAATAAAAGTAATTCAATATCGAAGAAAACGTGAAGGTAGAACAGATTATAAAAAGCGTTTAAAGATGTTGATCAGCGGAATTCCGCGATTAGTGGTCAGAAGGACAAATAAGAATATAATCGTTCAAGTAGTCGATTATTCTGCTGATGGAGATAAAGTCATTGTTACAACTAATAGTTCAGAGCTTTCAAAATTAGGATGGAAACATGCAACAGGAAATATTCCTGCAGCATACCTTACTGGAATGTTGACTGCCCAGAAGGCAAAGAAGAAAAATGTCGATAAGGCAATCGTAGACTTAGGATTACAACTTCCTCGTGCAGGATCAAGATTATATGCAGCTGTAAAAGGCGCTAAGGATAATGGAATGGATATTCCAGCATCAGATGAAGTATTCCCTGCAGCTGATAGATTGACTGGAAAACATATTGCAGCATATGCAAAAGCAGGAAAATTCAAGGTAACTCCTACTGATATTGAAAAATCATTTGCTGAATTGAAAGCAAAGTTAATGAAATAAAAATTAAAATATATTGATTAACCATAAATTTAATAACAAATAATAAATGTAATAACAAATACAAGGGTATAACAAAATGTCACCAAAACCAACTGAAAAAGAAACGGAAAAAGTATTGATAGTTCCTATCGAGGAAGAAAAGATAGAAACAATAAAGATTACAGCTGATACTGATAGATGGCAACCAAAGACAGACCTTGGAAGAAAGGTAAAGTCTAGACAGATTACTACAATGGATGAAGTAATCGCGCAAGGAAAACCAATACTTGAACCGGAAATAGTCGATATGTTGCTTCCAAATATAGAATCAGACTTATTGATGATTGGACAATCAAAAGGTAAATTCGGTGGAGGTTCTAGAAGAGTTTTTAGACAGACACAGAAGAAAACCAAAGAAGGTAACAAGCCAAAATTCTCTACATACGCAGTCGTCGGCAACAAGGATGGATATGTAGGACTCGGATTCGGAAAGGCTAAAGAGACAGTTCCTGCAAGAGAGAAGGCAGTAAGAAAAGCAAAATTAAATTTAATCAAGGTTTTAAGAGGATCAGGTTCATGGGCAGATGCAAGGACTGAGCCAAACAGCATCCCATTTAAAGTTATAGGAAAGTGCGGATCAGTAACAGTTGAATTGAGACCTGCACCAAAAGGAACTGGATTAAAAGCACAGAAAGAAGTTGCAAAAGTATTGAAGCTAGCCGGAATTCAGGATATCTGGTCTAAAGTTAGAGGACAATCAAGAAACATGATAAATGTTGTAAGAGCATTGGAAGATGCATTACGAAAATTAAACAGTACAAAAGTCCAAGAGAAATACTTCAGAAGTCTATCGATTATACATGGACCAAAAGCAGCATCTGCAGAAAAAAAAGAATAATTAAAAAATCGAACAATATTAATTAAGGAGAAATCAAGATGACTAAAATCGCAATTATCAGATTAAGAGGAACAAACGATGTGAAGAAGGATGTAGAGAATACTATGATCATGCTGCATCTTCACAAGAAACATACTTGCTCTGTATATCCTCAGACAGATGCATTGATGGGTATGCTTGATAAATGTAAGGATTACACCACTTTTGGAGAACTCGACGAAGAAACCTATAAATTATTGGTCGACAAAAGAGGAATTAAAAAAGATGGTAAATTAACAAATTATTTTCATTTAAGTCCACCAAGAGGCGGATTCGAGAAAGGAGGAATAAAGACTCCATTCATGATGAAAGGCGCACTTGGATATAGGAAAGAGAAAATAAATGCATTGATAAAAAAGATGGTATAATATTTTTAAAAGTTTAACAAAAATAATATTTATAGAGGTTCAAAATGTCATTAAACAAAAAAAAGAAATCAATAAGATTCCGTGGAGATCGTTCACATGGTTATGGTAGTCATAAGAAACATAGAGGTAGTGGTCATCGGGGCGGTCATGGAATGGCAGGAACTGGAAAGAGAGCTGACAGCAAGAAGACCATGATATGGAAGGATGTAAATTACTTTGGAAGACATGGATTCGTATCAAAGAATATTACAAAGATAAAATCATTGAACCTATTCTATATTGAAACTCATTTGGATCTTTTGGTAAAGAATGGTGTAGCAAAGAAAGAAGGCGACACATACAATATCAATCTAAAAGATTTGAAATGCAACAAATTATTAGGTTCAGGAACTGTGACTAAGAAATATAATATTACGACTGATTTTGCATCTGCATCCGCTGTTGAGAAAGTACAGGAAGCAAAAGGAAAAGTCACGGTAAGAGTCAGGGTCGAGAAACCAGTGAAAGCTGAAGTCGAAAAAGTTGCAAAACCTAAAAAGAAGTGAGTTTATTTTTCTTTATATTCAATTTTTGTTTCTAAATATTTTTTTCTTATGTATAATACTTCTTATAGGTAATTGATAGCTTAAAACATATATCTTTACTATATATATTGTAGTTATTGATTAGTAGTTAACTTTTTAAATACAAACATCTATGATCTATTATGGTTAAATCAAATCTTGTTGGAATTGTTAAGAATACTCTTAGAAGTGCAGCATTAGTTGGTGTTATGGCTTTGACTTTGAATGGTTGTAAGAAGTCTGATATTACTCCTCCTGTTCAGAATTATCCTCCTGGTGTTGCTTTGGATGTTTCTGAAACTTCTGGTGATTCTCCTTTGTCTGTTCATATGAAAGTTTCTAGTATGGATAAGGATATTGTTAGTTATAGATTATATTTGGATGGTGTTGTCGATAGTAGTTCTAGTCCTATCGATACTGTAATGACGTTTTATCCAAGCACTCATACTGTCTATGGCGAGGCTGTTAATGCTAAAAGATTAAGCAGCAGGACATCAACTACATCAATAAATGTTAATTTAATAGATGATGAATCTTGGTATAGGGGATATCCCTTTCCTAAAGGTAAAATAAATTTATTCATGTATCCAGATAGTACTGCAGAATATAATACTAAAAAGACTAAGAAAGATAGGAGTGATTATCTTGAGATGATTCGTGCTAGTGATATTACTCCTACTATTCCTACTGGACCGCATACTGTTGGCGGAGTGGATATTGGATGGGCATGCGCGCAAGCATCACAATTATTTACATTTAACTGTATTGATTTTGGTAAAAATTTATATATAGATGGTTTAAAGTTTTTTGAGGGGTATAGCGGTGGTAATTTTGATTCTATTTATGTTCATCGTGGTACTTTAAAGTTTATGGGCAGTCATAAAGCTCCAGTGTTTTGGGCTAATGTATCTCCTACTCATCAGATGAATTATGCTGTTACTGGAAATTCTTTGTATGATGGTAAATCTTTGGATCTTATTGAGACTATGTATGGTATTAGTAGGAGTAATGTTCAATTCAATGGAGTGAATTATCCTTTTGATTTTTCTCTTTTTACATTGTATTATCTTTATAATTATGCTGATAAGAATGGTAGAAATTCTTATGGTGGTTTTCCTATTGTTACATATAATCTTGTTGGTGGTGTTTTGAATTTTGTTTCTTCTAATCCTAATGTTGATGTTATTATGACTCGTGATACTCTTCCTCCTGTTATTAATGTTAATTCTCCTGTTGATGGTAAAACTTATTCTGCTAATGGTAAGATTTTGTTGGATGAAGTTGTTACTAGTGGTACTAATCAAATATCTGATGATTCTTTTAGGTATGGTTTTTATTCTTTTGATGGTGGACAGACTAAGACTGCTATAAGGAAAAAAGAACATATGGATTTAATATACAATGGTAATAGATATTTCAAGCCCGGAAATTATACTTTAAATCTATACGCTAAAAATGAATTTTACTCGGATACAAACAAGAATATAAGCTTTACAGTAAAATAAATCTCGAAAAATTCTGAACGATGTTGTAAATCTTTCTGAATTCTTATGCAACCACGATGTAATCAAAAGATTTATATATATGATTTATAGCTAATATTTGTATTATTACTAATCATTAGTTTGATTAGTTTTGTGACATTATTAGAGTATTTTATTATTAGAAGGTGAGTATTAATTTATGACGATGCCTGTATACAAAGTAAAAGGGGTAAGCAAGGTATTCGATAAGAGGGTAGTTCTAGATAATATTGATTTAGAGGTTGAAGGTGGAGAGATAATCGGCCTTATAGGTGCATCAGGTTCTGGTAAGACGACGCTTCTAAATATAATGATCGGTTTTTTGAAACCAGAAGCTGGAGAGATATCATTCAGAAGCGATCATCTACTCGAGGGAAATGAGAATAGGGGATTTAAATCCGTATTCAAAGATAATGATGACTTAAAGAAAATAATCGGCATGGCTGCACAGACGCCATCATTCTATAATACATTGACTGTCAAGGAGAATTTGCAATATTTCGGAGCATTATATGATCTTTCTTCAGAAGTATTGAGGAGTAACATCACAACATTGATTAATCTTATGGACTTGCAGGGTGCAGAGGATAAATTGGCAAAGAACTTGTCTGGCGGAATGCAGCGACGATTGGATATGGCATGCGCATTGATACACGACCCTAAGATATTGATTCTGGACGAGCCGACGGCAGATCTTGATCCATTATTGAGGAATCACATATGGAGATTAGTCAGAAAAATCAACAAGAGAGGAACGACGATAATACTTGCTTCTCACCACTTGTCTGAATTAGAATCATTATGTTCAAGAATTGCAATACTTAAGGAAGGAAAGATGCTCGCTATCGGAACTCCTAATGAGATAAAGCAGAGATTCTCACAGAATGAAGAGATACATCTTGAAACATTCCCTGGAAATTATGAAGAGATATCACATTTCAAAAATGTAGAAATATCTAAATATATTGCAAAGATAGAGGATAGAGGAACAAAATTAGTCATTTATACTTCAAAACCAGAAATGGTATTAAACGCATTGATGAAAAGGCTTGAAGAATTGAAGGAGACAATAGTCGACTTGAAAGTCACAAGGCCATCACTCGACGAGATATTCATAAATATTAGTGGAACTGACCAGACAAAGGCCGAAGATCGAGAAGAAGTGGAAGAGCATAAGAAGCATAACAAAGCATCGCATAAATAATCAATAGATAATAATTAATGAATAACAAAGGCAAATTATGAAAGTATTCAAGGTAACAAAGAAAAATTTGAAGATTTTAATGAGGTCAAAGACTTCAATGGTTGTGGTAGTCTTCGGACCATTATTAATAATGCTTCTAGTAGGCTTTGCATTCAACAATAATTCTGTATCCAAAATAACTATAGGATACTATGCTAATGAGAAATCTAATTTGACAAATTCATTCATTAGTGCATTGATAGCTAATCCTAATTTTGTCGTGATACAATACTCCTCGGATTCTCAATGTATAGACATGATACAGCAGGGAAAAGTTCATTTATGTATAATATTCCCTGATAATTTCGTCATAGAAAACAATAAGACGAATGAATTGCAGTTCTATGTCGACCAGTCAAGGGCAAATTTCGTGTATTCAGTCATAGATACAGTATCAACTAAAGTTGACATTACAAGTTCACAATTAAGCTATCAGATGACTAACGATTTGTTAACAGTCATAGACAATACAAAGAAGAGCAACAATGAACAGTTGCTAAGAATAATAAGCATAAAAGATGCTATAACCAACATTACAACAAAGATAGGCGGCATTCAATCAAATCTTAATAAGATAGATCTTTCTGCAACTAATGTAGATATAAATCCTGTAAAGGCAGCGGCTTCAAATTTGACGAATGACATATCAGCACTCAATTCTGCAGCGAACGATTTAGTGACGAGCGGAAATACTGCAGTAGCTAGTGCAGAAGGATATATACCCCCTACCAATAATGCTACGCTAATATTACAAAAATTCAGTTCAACTATCTCCACTGATAGCGGAAAAATAAACGCCAGCGACAATTCATCAAGTAATGATATTGCAAATTTATTGAATGCACTTGATACTGTATCGTCGGGCGTTAATGATTTGAACACGAAGTTGTCTCAAGCAAAGTCTGCAACAGGAGATTCAAGCAAAGGTCTTTCAGATAATATTCAGGCATTGGCAGGAGTCAAGACGAGTATAGATGATTTGAAAGCATTGATAGAAACAAATAATGCGCAGATAAATGCATTGACAGTCACGAACGCTCAAAGCATTGTTAATCCGATTAAGACGACAATAAAACCAGTCAGTACGAAATCCGGCAATCTAAATTTCATATTTCCATACTTCATAATATTAATCATAGTATTCATAGGAATAATGCTCAGCAGCAATCTTATCATAATGGAAAAGACAAGCAAGGCATACTTCAGGAATTTCACGACTCCAACAAAAGATTTGACATTTGTCATGTCTATATTCTTGACAAGTTTCATCGTTGTACTGCTGCAATTAGTATTCATAATGGCACTCGCATATTTCTTCCTTAACACATTCTTGTTCACGAATATGTTATTGACTGTAATGTTAATACTTGGAGCGATATCATTATTTGTATTGACTGGAATGATAATCGGTTACTTGTTCAATAGCCAGGAAGCTGTGACGATGGCAGGAATAACAGTCGGCAGCGTATTATTATTCTTATCCAATTTAATATTGCCTTTGGAGAGTTTGTCGCCTGTAATACAGCAGATAGCAAGATACAATCCATACGTAATATGTTCAGAATTATTAAAAAAATTGACGATATTCGGAGCATCATTGAAGGATGTATATATTGAATTCCTAATTATCGCAGTATATATTGTAGTCTTATTCGCACTTGTAATGCTAATAGAAAAGGCATCAAAAATACAATTCATAAGCAAGAAACCGATAACAAAACAATTAGGAAGACACAAGGACCAATCAATAGAAAAATATTTCAAATTAAAGAATGGAGTGTTATTGATGAGCGAGAAGGATTTGCTCGAAGAATTAGTGACGATGACAGACAAGGAATTCGAACAATACGTCAACAAGAAACATAATGATTTTGCAGCATGGCTAGAAATGAACAACAAGGCAGATTTAGCAGCAAAGATATCGGAATCCATGACCAGAAAAGACATGATGGCAGGACTTGGTGCAGGCGAGGACAAGATAGACCCGATAGCAGCAGCAGGAATAGACAAAGTCGATAAAATAGCAGAGAAGACGAAAGAAGAAAAATAGAAAGTAAAAGATTCTGAATAAAATATTATATGGGTAAATCTTAATTTAAGAAATAAATATCAGTCTAAAAATAATTCTTTTTTTCGCTATCTTTTTAAACGCTATTCCCTAAAATATTTTTGGTGAGTTGTTTTGGGTCGATAATAATTCTAATGCCTCGCTGGGCGCACACTTTTGTAATAGCTCTATAATCCACAAAATCTATAAATAGATAGATTAGTCTATTAATATGAGTCAGGATTTATCATTATTCGGAAAATTCACAAAACAATTTACAGACAGCGAAATATTAGATGTGCATAGGATAGGCAGGAATTTTTATCAGGCTGAAGAAAGATTGTGGGAGATAAAGAGCGGCGTAACACGAGATATATACTCTTTAGGATTATTTTTAGGCGAAGAAAAAACGGGATTTAGTCCAAGTCCAGCTTTGATGGACCTAATTTCAAAGTTTCCTGACGCAGAGTCCAAAAAGATTTTCGTGAATAAGAAAGCAGAATGGATGTTTCTTTGCGGAAGAAATATATTGTCGGATTCTATTGCAAAAAATCCTCACAATATATCAGAAGGACTCGTACTTGTGCAAAATGAACGAGATGAAAATTTAGGATACGGCTTGTTCAAGATGGAAGATCAATTGATAATCAAACACGTTCTTGATAAAGGGAGATATCTTAGAATAGACGAGAAGGGAAGGGATAAAAGGAATAGTTCCAAAAGCAATAAATCAAAGTATCATGAACAATAAAATATTGTGTTGATGAATTTAAATAACTTCAGGCGCATATTATGATTTCTAAAATTCGGAAAAAACTTCCATACAGAAAGACTTGTGAAGGATATTTATTCTATGAAGATAAAGTAATTGCGAAATATGTAGATAATATAGATCCATCAAAAAAAGGATTCTTGAAATTTCCTGGAGGAGGGATAGATGTAGGCGAAAGCCCGGAAAAGGCTATGCGAAGAGAAGCGTTTGAAGAGACTGGTGCTGTAATTGAAGAGAATATTATCTATCTAGGAAAAACATATTTTGATTGGGATATGAATTGGGCAAAAACTGAAAAACAGCACGCTCGTTACAAATTATTTCGTGGAGAAGAGATGCATTTCTTTAGAGGCACTGTCACAAAATTCGTCAGACCGAAAGGAGATCCATCGGATGTGTGGAAAGGAAACAAACTGATGGAACTTGATGAAGCCATAAGATTGAATAATACTGCAAGACCATATCCGCAAGACATGAAGAAGTATTTAGAGATGCAATTGAGAGAATTAAGAAAAGTGAAATAATACTTGTCTTCTAATTTTCTATATCTACACTACATCATGGAATTCAATCTAGTTCTGTTTATGTCTAAAGACTAGTTCCTGGCGGTAGACTTCCCACAGCTAAAATGAGAGTTATCGATAAAAGAGCTAAAATCAAAAATATAACTAATGGCAATACTGCAAGTATAATGCCTAAAATAGCTTCCCACATTTTTCCGTCTTTATTTTTAATAGCCCTGACGCCGAAATAAATTGCGGCAATTATACATATAAGTATTGTTATCTTTTGTATGTTAAGAAGCCAGAAATCTAAGGTTTTCATATTTTCTGAAAGAAACATTCTTCTCAATAAAATAATTTCAATCAATACAGCAACTGTACTTGATATTCCGCCGAAAATAAGTGCCTTTTGTGCGCTTGTTAGCATATTTATATTAAGTTCTACTAAACTATATAAATATTTCTACACTACATCATGGAATTCTATCTCGTTCTCTTTGAGCGCTTTTACTGCAGGCAATTCTTTTCCAGATATATATTCGAGGCTTGCACCGCCGCCAGTTGATACATGTGTGAATTGATTCTTCCATGGAAGTATCGCTTCTTCAGTATCTCCACCACCTATAATAACGACCTTTCCGCTATTCGCTAGATATTCTGCTATCTCATTCGTAGCATATGCAAATTTTGGAATCTCAAAGTATCCTAATGGTCCGTTCCAGAATATGGTCTTTGAACGATTGATATAATCCTTGAATAATTGGATTGATTCATGTCCAATATCTAGGCCTATCCAACCATCAGACATATCGAAATCAGGGACTATCATCGTTTCAGAATTTTCGTCTATGGATTTTGCCATCACAATATCATCTGGAAGAATTATTTTTTCGTTGTTTAATAACATTTTTGCTTCCGCCAAGAATTGTTCTTCGTATAAACTTTTTCCGACATTGTATCCTTTTGCCTTGTATAATGTGAATATCATCGCACCGCCAAGCAATAGGTAATCAACTTTTTTGAGTAGTTCTTTTATGACGCTGAACTTTGTACTTATCTTTGCTCCGCCGAGTATTGCTATGAAGGGTCTTTCAGCATTCGACAAGTCAAGATATTTCAATTCTTTCTCGACCAAGAATCCTATGCATCCAGGCAAGAATTTTGTTATTGCAGCAGTTGATGCGTGTGCCCTGTGCATAGTTCCGAATGCGTCATTAACATATACGTCTGCTAGGACGGAAAGTCTTTTTGCAAAATCATCATTATTCAATTCTTCCTCGGGATGAAACCTTAAATTTTCAAGCATTACAATCTTTGCATCAGGAATCTTGATGTTGATGCAATCATCCACCTTTGCAACTCCCATTCCTAATAATTTCTCGAGCCTGTCAGCAATTTTGTCCATCTTCAATTTCTCGACGAATTTACCGTCTGGCTTTCCTAGATGGCTCATAAGGATTATTTGCTTGCAATTATGCTCAAGAATATATTTTATTGTAGGCAAGCTTTCCTTGATTCTATTGTCAGAAGTTATATTCCCATCATGATCCTGAGGGACATTATAGTCTACTCTAATCAAAACCCTCTTATTGTCAAAATTCATATCCTTGATTGTTCTCATAAATTATTCACCTGACATAAACATATTATTATAGGCACGTAAGACGCTATTTTGCGATTATGATATTACGAAAGCTATTTCACGTACATAATCGTCAATGGAAGAATGTTTAAAAATGTTATTGTTAAGTTATCTTATGAACTATATTTCTTATAATTATCTATGAATTCAATATGTTTTTTTGTTTCAGATGGTGCTGTTACCAGACTTGAGCCGAATTTTTCCCAAGTACCCTCTCCACAATTATATATAGAGAATACTATCTTTTTCTTGATTTCAATATTCATTTTATCCCAATCAGGATAATGTTGTACACAATACGCATCCTTTTCTTTAAGGATCTTCAAACCTGCTGCAATATTGTCTTCTATACTTGTACCGACAGAATCTCCCATGACTTGCATCAAGCCATGTGCACCAGCGTTGCTTACTATATTTGGATCAAAACGTGATTCTTGGTATATAAGCGATTTTATATCTTTTGATGTAAGATAATCTGTAGGCATTTTCGATTTTGCAAGCGCAGCATCGACTCTCTTAATGACATCTTTTCTTGTTTTTAAGACTAATTTGTATTCTATCATGAATGCCTTAGCTTTTTCTTCTTCACGTAGTCTTGTTTCTTCCATCTCTTTCATTTTTTGTTTTAAAACTATATTTGAAGCTTGCTCAAAACTAAGATTATCAGCGTCCATCCTTCTTTCTATTTCTGGCTGGAAAATTTCCGTGTCGGATTTAATTTCAGAACTGCTAGATTTGTTTGATATATTTATGTCGACGTTTTTATTACTAATATTTGTTGAGCCATATGATGATGCAATTCCGAGTGCTAAAAATATTTTATGGAATAGTCCCAACTGTCTTGGCCTATACTGAATTGACAGGACAGCATCTTTCAAATCTCTCATTTTCTGGATATTATTTGTACTGCCAATTAAATTCGCAATATTTTCTGTGAGTGTATTATCGTTTATTGATCGATTTTTAATCTTATTAATTATATCTTGAATAATTTTATATGTCTTTTCTACTTCTTTTACAAATTGCGGAAATCTTGCATCTTTTACTATTTTCTCAAGAAGAGGCATATTTTTAAATTTTTTCAGATGTGTCAAATAATTCAATTTTTGATAATCATGCAGCATCTTATTGCTTATTTCATTGAAAGATTCTTTATTGAACGGATCAGTAGACAAAATAGTCATAATTGTAAAGACTTCATTATCATAAGATTGAGGTTCGCTTCGAAGTTTTTCTTTGCAATAGTCTGTAAATTTCAATGTTGATGCCATACTTTGATAAAGTCTGTAGTTTTTATAAAGTTATCCTGAACATACACGTTTTTTTTATACTTTATTTTTTTTATAATTGATATGACGCGTGTTTTCTTGAAATAGTATCCATGATTCGGCTCTGTAGAAATTCTCACTAACGTTCGTTCTCGCCACTCGTATATTAATGTGTCTTCTATTGAAAACTGTTCCACTTGCAATCCTAAACAGTTTTCCAACTACGACTTAGAGAATACTCATCTTAAGGCGAGACACATTTTCTACAGAGCCGTGATTCATCAACTTTAAAAATAAGCCTTTAATACATATAGTATGGTTAACACTAAAATCAAGAAAGCATCGAAAGCTGCAAAAACGGCAGAAACAGATAAATCACTCAAATCAGGCAAACCTGATAAATTTAATGAGATGTCAAAATCTTTAGTTGCATTGAAAAATATAGACGATATAAAGAGAGATTACGATTTGATAGAGGAAGGATTAACACCTTCAGTCATAGTCCATAAGATTGCTGAAATATGCGAGTTATACCTTAAGATTATACAGCAGATACTTCAGCCAGAAGAATTTCATGCTGTATATGAATGCAACGAGTTTGATGATAATGCTAAAGCAGAATTATTCGAATTATATAAGCGCATAATAATCTTGCACAGGGAATTATTGAAGGCCATGTTGATAGCTGAAGAGAAGAATTCCTTGTCCACAATACAGTTTGCGCATACTGAAATGCAAGGTGTCAGGCCGAAAATGGTTGAAATCTTGACGAAGATGCAGCAATCATGGAAGACAGAAACTAAAAAAGATGGTCACAAGGGATCGACGCAATATTTTGGATAGGTACTGACATTTTACGACTTTATGTTTAGCAGGCTTGTCTTTATGTCAGCATCATCACGCTCGCATCAATGTTAATCGAATTGGCTCTCGAGCTATTTGTAATTGATGCTGTTATCAAATGCTCGTTAGGAGATGATGCTTGCAATGAAGGTAATGATAACAATTCGCTAGCAGATAAACAAGCAATAAAGAGAAATAATCTCAAAAAATAAAACAAATATATGGGTGAATGTATGAACATAATTTTATTTGGGCCGCAAGGATCAGGAAAAGGAACGCAGGCAGAAGCTATTGCAAAAGAATTCAAGTTATATCACCTGTCTATGGGTGATGAATTAAGAAAAGAGATAAAGAACAAGACAGAAATAGGAAAGAAGGTCGAGAGTATAATGGCAAGAGGAGAGTTGGTCCCGACGGAAATAACAAGTCAGATTGCAGTTAATGTATCCAAACTTAAAGAGAGCAAGAACGGGATAGTATTTGACGGGTATCCAAGAAGTTCTGATCAATGGGCATTCATGAGTAAGAATTTCAAGATTGACTCGGCAATAGAATTGCAGTTATCAGAAAAAGAATCAGTAGACAGGATTGCATCCAGAAGGATGTGTCCGAAATGCGGCAAAAATTATAATCTAATATGGCTCAAGCCAAAAGTTGCAGGATTATGTGATATAGACCAGGAAAAATTGATACAGCGAAACGATGATAAACCTAAAGAAATAAAAGAAAGGTTGAAGATATACTATTCACAGACTGAGCCATTGAAGAAAGAGTATAAGAAACTAGGAATTCTACAGGTAATAGACGGAAACAAACCTATAAAAGATGTTTACAGCGATATTTTGAAAGTATTGAAGAAGTAGAGCCTTCATATAGAATTAAGCTTTTAGGAAAGTTTAGTAAAAAGAGTTTTTGACAGTCGAGTGATAGTTATTAAAATAGTTAATATATTTACTGACTAATCATATATAATAATAGCGCAACCGATAATTAGATGGCTCAACATAATTCAAACCAAGATGACCGAAGCAAAAATTGAATCTAAAATTGAATCTAAAATCGAAACAGATCTGGATAAGAAAAGTGCAGAGCTATTAAAAAAAGTATTGTCATATAATCCTCTTGCAAATACTGCATTGATAGATAAGGCGATAAGATTCTCGTACAATGCATTGCATGGCAAGAAAAGATTGTCTGGAGAAGATTTCTTTACACATTCATATAATGTTGCTATGATGCTTGCAGACCTGCGAAGAGGATCGCATACTATCGCAACAGGATTATTGCTTCCTGTAATGGAAGAAGCAGGCGTGAAACCTGAAGTTCTCGAGAAAGAATTTGACAAAGACATTGTGTCAATAATACAGGCATTGTCCAGGCTCAGAAATGTCGACAAGAATTTCAGCCAAGAAGCTGAAGAGACTCGAAGGGCTGAAAACATACGAAGGATAATGCTTGCAAGTTCCAAGGATATAAGGGTCATAATATTAAAGATTGTCGACAGGTTGCAAAGTATGCGCACGTTGAAATATCTTCCAGAAGATATGCAAAGGATAATTGCTACAGAGACGATGACAATATATGCGCCAATTGCACATAAATTAGGTATGTATAATGTCAAGGCAGAGCTTGAAGATTTATCATTTAGATTTCTCGAGAATAAAAGATACGCCGAATTAAAGACTCGAGTAGCAAAGAGACGCGAAGAAAGAGACCAGGAAATAAAAAGAATAATAGAACATGTCAAGACAATACTAAAAGAGAACGGGATAAATTGCGACGTGCAGGGAAGAGCGAAGCATTTCTACAGCATATACAAGAAATTGATAACTGAAGAAAAACAATTCGACGAGATATATGACTTGATGGCCATACGAATTATCGTCGACAAAGTGGATGAATGCTACAAGGCATTAGGATTGATACATAATATGTGGAAGCCGATGCCTGGACGATTGAAGGATTATATTGCACTCCCGAAAGCAAATGGATATCAATCATTGCATACAGGAGTATTCATAAGTCACGGAAGCATGCTCGAAGTGCAGATACGAACGAAGGAGATGCATGCATCAGCCGAGGAGGGAGTCGCTGCACACTGGAAATATAAGGGCGACGAGAAAGATAAAAAGTTTGACAGGCATATTGCATTGATGAAACAGATACTAGATTGGCAGCAGTACAGTGCAGACTCTCAAGAATTCATAGAATCATTGAAGATAGATTTATTCGAGAAGGAAATATTTGTATTTACACCAAAAGGCGATCCAATTGCTTTATCTGAAGAAGCAACGCCAATAGATTTCGCATACGCAATACACACCGATATAGGAAATCATTGCAAGCAGGCAAAAGTAAACGGAGTTGTCGTCCCATTAGATTATGTGTTAAGCCCTGGCGACATCGTCGATATATTGACCCAGAAAAATATTACTCCATCAAGATCATGGCTGGCATTTGCTAAATCAGCGCACACAAGAACAAAGATACGTTCAGCTTTACATATTGATGTAGATACACGTGCAAAAAAACATGACTTGTCAGAATTAGAAGAAGATACAGATTTTCCAGACGAGATGATTGTAGAAGGAAAAAAATATAGCATCAAGATTCCAAAATGCTGTGTCCCGAGACAATCAGAAAAAGTCAGGGCATTCAAGACGAAAGACGGAAAGATAGTGATACATAAGGTAGATTGTCCTAATGTGTATACATGTGATATGACTAAGGAAGTACAATTAAAGGAATTAAAGCATGAAATGAAATCATATCCATTAAGGATTGATGTCAAGGATAAAGTCGGAATACTAGGAGAATTATTGAATTTTATAGCAAAAGAACACCAGGTTGTAGAAGCATTAAACACTCGAGTGGGAAAAGATGGAAGATTAATAATCACCGTCGACATAATAAAGAATCCTGAACAGGACCTTAAGGAATTGATGGATAAATTGAAGAAGCTCGATTCTGTGCTTAATGTGTTTATAGAAGACGAGAAACATACGCAAAGATTTCTGACGGGAAAAGCTAATTAGAAATTAATGATTAACTGAAAATTTCTAGTCATCCACCAAACAACATCTTAATTACAATCGTCGCGTAAGATCCTTTTCCTAACTCGAATTCTAGTATGACTCTGTCATTCAATAATCTCTTCTCGAAGTTCTGTATTTCAGTAAAACATTCTCTTATTGTTCCTTCGACGCTTAAGTCAGGCAATGCTCGAACTATAAACTCTCGTGGAGTCAGACTTTTTTCGTCAAGCAAATGTTTTACTTGGTGATTCATTGTCTGAGTGTTGAATCCTACTAGTTCTAATGATTCAGGTATGATTGAAGATTCGATGATTTTATCGTAATCAGAACTATTCTTGTAGAATACAAAATTTCCAAGACTGTAAGGAACAAGATAATATTCGTAGCTATTTTTCAAGGCATTTTCCAATAATATTTTTGACAATGCTTCGTTGAACATGGACGATTGGACTGCATGTATGAACATCAGAAGTGTCTTTTTATTGACATGCTGTAATGCTCCGACATAATCATTAGGATGCGCAGCCATGTATATGGTAATTGTATCAGTATAGATGTCAGAACTTTCGCACATATATTTCACGGCGTCCTTATAATTCTTTTTCAATATGGATAGACCTATATTATAGTTGTTGCTCGAGAATCTTTGCTCATCAAAATAATTAGGCATGATTAATTTATCATGATTCTTTTTATGGTCCTTGATTGCCTTTAATTCTTTATCTGTTAAATCTCGAACTGTCAAGATGAATCGATTGCCTTTTAGTGTTCCGAGGCTTAATGGCTGTTCAGAAAATCCGACATGTTCAAGTTTAAGATTATCCTCGTCTAGTCGAATATCTTTTATTCCATGCTTATTCGGAATACTGACATATTGTATAGTGCGTGCATGCTTATCTTTGGTTCCAGAATATTTGATTATATTCGATGGAATATGAAATCTTCTGCCGACGATATCAATAGCCTGCTGTGTATCAAGACTTATCTTGGTCAATTTGAATATCGCGTATGGTCCATCATCATCCCATTCCTTAAGTGGAATCTCCTCGACGATGAAATCCTCGGGCGATTGTTTGATTAACATGACTTTAGATAGTGCCTTAATTTTATAAATGTTATAATTTTTTCGGAAATTCATCGAAAGCTTTTAATATACCTACTCTAAAGAATATACGTGAACAAAACATACATTGATACCTTAAAGGAAGAATTCGATGCATTGAAGGATTCTGGAAAAGAATTTGACAGAGAGTTATTGTATTTTCCTGACATGGTAAAACTCTTGTGCGATTTAATGGAAGATGAATTTGTCGATAAGGAATCAAGGCTTCTGATAAATGTCGCTTTAGGATATTTATTGATTCCAAACGATGTCGTTCCGGAAGAAGTGTACGGCGTTTATGGCTATCTGGACGATATGTATGTGTCATGCGTGGTCCTTGCAACTCTTAAGCAAAGATATATGGATTTAATTTTAAAGTTATGGAATAATGACGAGTCATTTGAAAAAGTATTGGATCTCTGTACATATAAAAGCGAGAAATTCCTAGATGAAAAAGACTTAAAGTCAAAACTTCTAAGATTTTGTGGATTAAGTGATTAAGGATAGTACCTTAATAAGTTTTTTAAACTTAGGATAATTCTAAAAATAAGGGTGATAGCATGGATAATCAATTGTTTAATTATAATTCTACAGCATTAGTTGTAATAGACTTGCAAAAAGGCATAACTGGAAATCGCTCATTGGGTCCACACTCAGCTGAGCAAGTAATATCAAATGCTGCAAAACTTGCTGATGCATGTCGAGAGAAAAATATTCCTGTAATGCTTGTTCATGTAAAACCATCGCCTGCAACAGCATTAAAGCCTGACGCTGATGCAACACAATACAGGCCTACTTCAAGTCCAGATTGGGCAGAATTTGTTACAGAGATGACTCCAAAACAGAATGATGTAATAATAACCAAACAGCAATGGGGTGCATTCTATGGTACGGATCTTGATATGCAATTACGCCGAAGAAAGATAGACACAATAATACTTTGTGGAATATCGACAAACATCGGTGTTGAGAGCACTGCAAGAGATGCATATGAGTTGGGATTAAAACAAATATTTGCCGAGGATGCAATGAGTGCCATGACGTCAGAAGAACATATCAATACAATCAATCACATATTCAAAAGAATAGGCAGAGTAAGAACTACAAAAGAAATTCTAGACCAATTATTAAAATAAATAACATAAATCTTAGACCATAACTCTGCGTCAATAACTATTTGCAGTTTGGATGTTGGTATTATTACATCTTTCTTGTCGACAATTATATTCTTTTTATTCTTTTTCTATTTTTTGCTATTCAGTCAGATAATATGCACTGAAAAGCGTAAAGTAAAAGCATGAAATATATAAATTGCAAACTGTATATGCAAGCATGCACAATTTATTAGGTAGAACCATTGCAGGATTTATTTTTCTTATATGCCTTTTAGGATTATTGCTCTTCGGAGTTGCATGGACACTCAATTTTTGGCAGGCATGGATATATTTAATTATTTTTGCATCATCGTCAGCAATTATTACTATATATCTCTGGAAGAAAGATACAAAACTCTTGGAACGTAGAGTCAATGCAGGACCAGCTGCTGAAAAAGAGATATATCAAAAATTTATACAGTCATTGGCTAGCATCGCCTTTATTGGAATATTTATTCTTGCTGCATTGGATCATAGATTTTTTTGGTCGCATATATCGATATATTCTGTGATTGTTGGAGATATATTAGTTATATTCGGTTTTTTCATCGTATATCTTGTATTCAAGGAGAATACATATACAGCGGCGACAATTGAAATCGCAAAAAGCCAGAAAGTCATATCGACAGGTCCATACTCTGTAGTTCGCCATCCGATGTATTCTGGAGCATTCATACTTCTTTTAGGAACTCCGCTTGCGCTAGGTACATGGTGGGCATTCATCGCTTGTGTAGTGATAATTTTCGTTATAATCCTAAGATTATTAGATGAAGAAAAATTCTTGACTAAGAATTTGAAAGGATACAAGAAATATAGTGAGAAAGTCAAGTATCATCTAGTGCCATTCGTGTGGTGATAGACGGTGATAGAATTATTATGTAATCATCCTTAATAATATTTATATACTGAATTTCATGTTAGAAACCAAGCATAATGAGCAAAAAGTCGTATATGATATAATTTTGAATAGCACATTGTAGTATAAAGGAGGAGAAATGAAATCAGACAAGGATTGTACCTCGAAAGCAGGTTACTGGACGGGAATTGTACTTACAGTAACATCTGTATTGTTCTTGTTATTCGATGGCATCACAAAAATTGTGCAAAGCGATTTTGTAGTTAAGGCCACGGTACAAATAGGCTATCCTAAGAGTAGCGTCTTCTATATAGGATTAATATTGTTCATTTGCACGATTCTTTATGTCATACCTCGCACATCATTACTTGGCGCAATTTTGTTGACAGGATATCTTGGCGGCGCAGTCGCTTCTAATTTGCGCGTTGGAAATCCCATTTTCAGCAGCACATTGTTTCCTGTGTATATAGGAATATTTGTTTGGGGAGGATTATTCTTGAGAGACTCGCGTCTGCGTGAATTATTTCCAGTAAGAAAAGATGAATAGATAATATCTAATATTTGAGCGCGCTAAAAATAGAATCAAAGCAATTATAGAAAATACTTCTACTCACAATTTTAATATTTTTTTCGTCTCTGTTGCAATCTCTAGCTCTTCATTCGTCGGAACTACGAAAACGTGCACAAGAGAGTCCTTGCCTGATATGATGAATTCATTCTTTTCATTTTTTTTATTATCCAATTTCAAATCAAGATATGAAAAGTTTTCAAGAACGCTCTTTCTTATGTAATACGCATTTTCACCTATGCCGCCTGTAAATACTATTGCATCTACTCCATTCAATTCAGCAATATATGCACCAATGTAATGAACAATCCTATCGACAAACATATTAATAGCGAGTTTAGATTTTTCCTCGTGTTCATTTTTATGCAAGTCACGCATATCAGAATGCCCGCTTATACCTAATAGTCCTGATTGCTTATTAAAGATTTTATCTAATTGCGCATAGTTTAGATTTAATGTGGTGCCTAAGTGCATAGCTATTGCTGGATCCAAATGTCCGCATCTTGTGCCCATTATCAATCCATCAAGAGGAGTAAAACCCATCGTCGTATTCAATGATTTGCCATTCTTTACGGCAGTGATGCTGCAACCGTTGCCAAGATGGCATATTATTAATTTGATGTTCTTTTTATTTTCAATCTTATAGAATTCTGTAATCAGACCAGCAACGTATTTATGGCTAGAGCCATGAAACCCGTATTTTCTTATCTTATGTTTCTCATAATATTCATACGGCAAGCCATACAAAAATTTTTCTTTAGGAATAGTCGAGTGGAATGCTGTATCAAAGACTGCAACATTAGGGCAAGCAAATACTTTCATGCAAGCTTGAATGCACGCTATATTGCATGGATTATGCAATGGCGCAAGTACAGAGAGTTCTTTTAATTGCTCGATAACTTTATCATCAATAAGGACAGGATCTGTATATTTTTCGCCACCATGCACTACTCTATGGCCTATTGCTTTGATATCACTTAAATCTCCGACGATATTATGTTCTAGAAGACTTTTTATCATGAGACTTACTGCTTCATCATGATTTTTGGCGCAGATATTTTTTGTAATAGTTTCTCCATTGACAGTTATGGACATGTTGCATCTATCGAGGTTGATTGCATCTATCATTCCTTTTATCGGGACATTTTTATGTTTTAATTCTATAAGCTGGAATTTTAGTGATGAGCTCCCGCCATTCACGACCAATATAGGTATTTCTTCAATATGTTTATGTATTCGCGCTATAATTTCACTCATTTCTTCATACCTTAAATCTTCAATATCTTCTGCAAGCCTTCTGCTCTTGAATACATATTGTATCCAATTAGCGAAATCATTTTTTGAATCATTGACATGATATTCAAAAGTTTTCTTATCAATATTTTTGAGAGTTTGTACTAATTCCTCTAAGTCCTTAATAGTCTTACCGTCATGCAGAACAAAGTAATGCTCCGGATTAATCTTCAACTCTCTTCACCCCTAATTTAATTAAATATACAGAACTTGCTTTTAAATATTGCGGAAATGGAAAAGTGTTTGTTGCCAGCATAAGGCGAGCGAATATATAATTACAAACTAACATTGCCAAGGGGTTGCTCCTTACGGGAATGGCAATACTAAAAAAGACTTAGATTAGAGCGAGCAGCTTGGCAATAACACGCCGCCAGTAAAATCGGCTTTTATCGAGAAGAATTATTTCTATGGGTGTTTATGGTACATTTGCCAGCAGTCACGTTTTATCATATCGACATTATACGCTAACTTATATCCGATATATAATGTATTAGACTCCGGGAAAGGCATCCAACAGTTATCAGGAACCATATTTCCATGCTCGTCTATTACCACATTCCATGGAACGTCGTCTATCTTTAATTCTAAGTTTGGTGTTTCTTTTTGTTGTATAAATTCTGCCATTATGCGCCTAAGTTTTTTTGTTATTGTATATTGCTTAAAAAAGTATTAAGCAGTCACTATTTCCCAACACTTGTTATCCACGTCTATTAATCAATGCGCTTTTCTTTAATGTTATATTATTAGAAGAGGATATTTATATACTTTTCTATATGGAATACCACGTATACTAAGTTTAGAAATAATATCAACAAAATTATATGAGATAAAGATTGAAATTAAAAGAATTTAACTAACAATTGGCACGACATAGTTTTTGAAGCATATTGCGACTAACGCGGTTCCATGTTTTTTTGTTGGTGTGAAGCTTTCAGCAGTAAGTCTTATGTCTTTCAAGTCATATTTATCGTCAAAACCGTTAATATACAGTTCGTTTAGACTTAATTTTAGCAATTTTTCAATCTCTTTCTTGCTATAATTTCCATTATGCTCGCATACTAGGCCGCCATATTTTTTTCCTGTTACTTTATCGTATAGCCAACCGTATATGATTCCTGCTGTGGCTGGTATTCCTTTTGTCGAGTGCGCTACGGCCATTATGCTTTCCATGACCTCTCCATGAGTAATTTGAGGCTTCTCAATCTCAGTTGCAATGGATGGCATTATTGATGAGTATGTCATGATGTTGCACATTTCAATGCCCGCAGCCTTCAAAGCTAGATGGTATGATCCTGCGTGGATTGTGATATCTGATTCTCCATGTCCTGTTGTCATGAAAAAATCTTTAGGAATCCTGTTTCCAATTATGACATTTTGGCTTAAAACAACTTCTTTTTGTTTGTCCTTTGACTTTAATTCTACAACTACTTTTCCATTCATTCTTGTCCTCCAGATGTGTAATTCAAGTTTTTATTATTAAAAAATTTAGAAATATGAATATAGCTTGCACTAAAAACTAAATCGAGTAACCTATTCGATAGTTCATGTGAATTTTTTTCGTCCAACTTATTTTTGTTATACAGCGCGTAAAAACCATCCTCCTAGTCAAAGCCGTTCTTCGTTCAATCAGCGAATCTTTCTTGAATGTCACAATTAGTTTATAAATATTATTATTTTGGATATATAAATATCTCGTCGAGGATATATACCGGTGTTAGGAGGTTGAAAATCAGGAGTTAGACTAATAATATTTATATATTTATTATGCGTACTATCGTCATGCACGACAAATACATCGAGGAATTAAAATTCTGTCTTGATTTGTGGGAGATACAGGGGCATTGTGGATTTGGTGGGCAAACAAAATGCGTGGAATGTGCAGCGCCATACCTTCTATGGAAATTATCTACGGGAGAAGTGTTGCACGGGAAAATGCAGCGATTGACACTCGAAGATTGGAAGAAAAAGATAGATAAAGAGATTTGAAATTTTTCCTCACTAGACACACTAGACAACCTTTCACAGGGTATTTAAATAGCATTATACTTCTATTGTTAACGATGTTTGAAATACAATATCGATTGTCAGGAATCGAAAATTCTTGGCACCTCGTCCCCTGAGCGTCTAACCGTCTGGTTTTACAGCTCCATAAAGGGATTTGAAATAAAATGCGACAAGCAAGAGGAGAAAATGGAACAAAAGAAAACACAGATAAAAATACCATCAGTCAACGACGTGATGGGAAAAAAATTGCCAGAAACAAAATTCAGGTCTGGTGCAATAGCGGCAACCATTTGGGCTAACGAAACCGTCAAAGACGGAAAAAAGGTAGTATATAAGTCCGTATCATTCGAGCGCAGCTACAAGGATAAGAATGATGCATGGCAGTCGACAAATTCTCTAAGAACTGCAGACATACCTAAGGCTATACTTGTGCTATCTAAAGCATATGAGCACTTAGCGTTGAATGCTGAAGAAGAAGATATATACTAAAATCTTTAGAGAATAGTCTATAAGCATTTTATTTATTTTTTCGAGGTAGCGTTAGCTATGCTGATGTCTATCTTAATATTTAATACAAATTTGTAAAGGTGGAAAAAATGGCACGAAGAAGAGTAGAAGAAAATGAATTGGATCAAGATGTAAATATAGATTTGAAGACCGTCCAAAAAACTAAGGATATGTCTGTGACGAGCCTTCCAGGAGTTGGAGCATCGACGGCAGAAAAATTATCGCTTGCAGGATTTGATAATTTGCTTGCAATTGCTGTCGCAACAATTGGAGAGATAGTCGAAGCTTCAGGCGTGAGTGAGATTATCGCCAGAAAGATAATTCAATGTGCACGAGCATCCATGGATATGGGATTCATGTCTGGTGAAGAAGCATTGCAGAAGCGTTCAACAATCAATAAGATTTCAACATTCTGTGAACCATTTGATGCATTAATGGAAGGCGGCTTTGAAACCCGAGCTATAACAGAATGTTTTGGGCAATATGGTTCTGGAAAGACGCAGATAGGACATTTATTATCTGTAAGTGTACAGAAACAGGATCCTACAGCAGCCGTCGTATATATCGATACTGAAAGTACATTCAGGCCGGAAAGAATTGTTCAATTTGCAAAGGGTTTAGGAATGGATCCTGAACAGGTCTTGAGAAATATCAAGGTTGCAAGAGCATATAATTCTGACCATCAGATGCTCCTTGCTGAAAAAATCGAGGAATTAATCAAGAATGGTCTTAATGTAAGACTTGTGATTGTAGATTCTTTGACTGCACATTTCAGGGCCGAGTTCGTCGGCAGAGGAACACTTGCTGACAGGCAGCAGAAATTGAACAAACATATGCACATATTGGCAAAACTTGCAGACATGTACAATTTGACAGTATATGTGACGAACCAAGTCATGGCAAAGCCAGATACATTCTTCGGCGATCCGACTGAAGCAATCGGTGGAAATATTGTCGGACACAACTCAACATTCAGAATCTACCTACGTAAAGGCAAGAAAGGATCTCGAGTCGCAAAGCTCGTCGATGCACCAAACATCGCTGATGGAGAATGTGCATTCTACGTACGTGAAGAAAGACTTGAAGCTGCGGTATAAGACTGTAGATTTTTCTTTTATTTCTTTAATTTATTTTTTATCTTCTTTTTTAGATCATTCATTGTATCAAATTCTATAATCTCATCGGTAATAGATATCAGAAACCTTAAATTAATATCTTTTTTGATTGCGAGTATAATTTTTTTATGTTTAGCTTTTGCATAACCTGCTTCAAGGAGCATTCCCTCGCTCTTTTCTTCGCTTTCTACAAATGCAAAGAATGCATCTGATTTTTCTATTTCATCGAAAGCTTGGCTCATGATTAAATTCTCAGGAGTCTTGACTGTTCCCCATTTTTGGTTATCACGATAAAAAATAAAGGGTTGATGTCCGCAGTCCTCAATCATAGATGAGAGGTTGGTTAAAGTAGATTTGAGTATATCTTTATCAGATCCTAAAAATTTATATGCGATGTATATTCTCATATTAATAAAAAGGCAGTTTATACTTTATAAACTTTATTTTATTTCTATTTTATATCGTCAATAAAATCAGTCCTAAAAATATCAGAATCATTGGTACAAGTTTGGGTAGTAGATAATGGTCGCGTGATATCTTGCCTATGAATTGATCGACGAGTCTTTCTAGAAGGACTACGAATAATACTTGAACTGTTGCAATACCTGAGACGATAGTTGCAGGAAGTCCAGACATAGCAAGATACACTGTGATCAAGGCAAGACATGTGAATACTTCAGAGGATATTATATAAAGAATGTTTCTAGATTCTTCTTTTACATTAGTTCTGGTCTCTTTTTTGAAAATTAGAAGGCAAGCCAGTATACCTTCCACAAATCCCGTAATAGCATAAGCATTCAATGGACCAATATTATTTACAGCTACTTTCATGATGAATTCTCCAATGCCAATCAAAAATATCATCGCTGCAATGTACCTGACCTTTGATCGAAATGAAATTATTTTTAATCGCAATGAAATAACTAATGCTCCAAGAATAGTCAATCCGATGCCTATATAACCGTACCATGATATGACTTCATGGAGAAATATGTAGGATAATGCAACAACTATAAGTGGATACATATATTGCAGTCCGGCTATTGGTGTTATGTCCTCTTTTTGTAGTACGCGAAAATAGAAATATGTCTGCATAAACCATAATGCTCCGATGATTGCAGGATAAATACATTCAGCAAACGTTATTGTTTTCCAATTGAGGAATAATGCTATGATTAACGCATATACTACAGTCACACATCCGACGAAAAACCAATAACTGAATAGGTTCTTCATGCGTTTTTCAATAAGATACTTGTCGAATACGTTTGTAGACGCAAAGAATAAAGGAGAAAGAAATGCAAATATTATGAACACATTCATGATAAGAAAAAGAATGATTGATTAAAAAATGTTGCGATTGAAGAAGAAAATTTATATTCTATATACAGAACATATGCTGTATGCGAATCAAATCCAAGGTATGGAGCAATGCCTTTTTTCTTATTCCCTTAGGTTTTTCTTTATATTATGGTCTTTTTTTGTATGCCATGATAATGCTATTGGCGTTGATTTTTTCCACAGCTTACCATTGGTCTTCTGAGAAGAAATTTGCGTTAATTGATAAAATATTGGCATATTTTGTAATCGGATATAATCTATATTTATGTTATCTATCAAATTTTAAAGAACCTTATTTTCTTATTGCACTGATGTATGTATGCATAGGATTTTATTTTCTATACTACAAGAATAAAGACGATTATGAATGGCATGCATCATGTGCCTTGATATCATTATTTTGCATATTAGCGTATGTGATATGATTAAGAAATCATTATACTGGTCATTAAAATTATCTTCTACTTAAATTCCCAGAATTCTATTATCTTCTTGTTCTGCTGGTATGGATTGAAGTGCTTCTCGAAGACTTTTATCTTGTACTCGTTGAAGTATGCTTCCATGACTTTAGAAACGATATTTATCGAGAATCCTAATTCGCTATAGATTTCTCGTGCAGCATCGTAGGTTACAGGATTGCTAATGATTTGCCTGAATCTCTTCTTGTCGCTCCATGTTATCTGGCTATTGGAAAAGAATTTATTTTTTTGGAAGTATTTTTGTATTGACGCCAAATCCTTCTTGATGTTTCCTGAAAGCTTGTTTTTGCGTTTGAATTCATCATAGACTTTCTTTCCTATGAATTTCAATATTAATTGTATCTTTGGCTTATCCCTTAATCTTTTGTAGAATACTCTGAACATTGCATACGTGTAGACGTCGAATACTTTTGGATTCTGGATATTTTTCGTCTTAAGTTTCTTCTCTGCAAGCTTTTCAGAAAATAGGTTTGTTATCTCTTTTTTATAGATAATCCTAAAGCCTGGTACCTGCTTATCGAATACTACATAGCAGCTGTTCAATACAACTTCTGTAAACCCCTTACCAATCATAATACTATAAACTACATCTAATATATTAACCTATCGGTTATGGACGTTGAAAAAAGCGTTATTTAAAAAGGCTTTATAAACCCTTTATAAATATCATTAGGGTCGATGACTTTTAGATACGTCATTTTTTGCTTCTAGATGTTGCTACTTTAAATTAGGTATTTTTGGAAATGTTTATATATATAAAATGTATTCGAAGGTCTGTGCTAACTACAAAACAGATATTGAAGGCAGCAAGGCTGGAGAATCAATTAGGTTATTATAAATATCCTCGCAATCAGCGATATGACGAGGAGACGATGAATGTGATAACTTCTTGCAATTCTAAATATAGTATAGACTATGTTGCACTTTCTGGCGAGAAAAAGACATTACCTCTTTGCGAGGAAGATTATGGATACATTATGCAGGAATCTGATAAACCTAGGTTTTATGCACGTAAATTTTTAGACGGTGAAAGGCTGCTATTGTTGTATAATTCAAGCACCAAAGAACTAGCTAGAGAGATAGAACTTCCTTATCCATGTAAAATGTTAGATAATTCTAAATATTATTTCTCAGAGTATCTTAAAAAAAATACGGAAATACCGCCAGAAACAGATAATATGGTTTTGCCTGCAAAATTAGATTATACATTCACATGGGAAGTTCAGAACAAGACATAGACATATACTTCAACAAATGCCCCGAGTATGAGCAAAATGGTTCCTATCGCCATGAATGTAAAACCATCTTTTAGAACGTAATTAAATTTATTTGAGCCTATTTTTTCTCTAAGGACTGCTTGGCTCATGATGCCGCCCGCAATTATCGCAAAAAAATATCCTCCTGCCTCGAGAAACATATGCGGTGCGACTTTAAAAAAGGTGATAATGAAAGTGTCGAGTGCATTAGTGTAATGTGTCGCTAGAAATCCGAATACTACGCCCCATACAGAAGCATTCCATGCCAAAAATAAAATGGATCCAGCACCAAACACAAGCGACAATCCTAAAAATATCACAATTATCTTAAGATTGTTCAACAATATACTAGAGAATGTATATCCTCCAACTGCTTGACCTGTATTGATTCCTACAGTTCTTAATTGATTATCAAATACTCCCTGTACAAGAAGATTTGGAAATTTTATGCTAAATAAGGCGTATGCCAAAAATATTCCCAAAAATAACATCAAGTAAACTTGCAAAATATCGTTATGATCCTGAAATATTTTTTTCAGGCTAAATTTTCTTGATATCCTATCCTGTTTTTCCTCTATAATAAACATCTTGCTAAGAGATGGAATAAGTAATAGAGATAAAAACGCGATGCTTGCAATACCTTGGCTCTTAGGAAATACGATAAGTGCAGCCACTATGGCAATGATAGAATAAATTATTCCAATAAGAAAAGCATATCTAGGAGTTCTCTCGAGCCAGTCAGGTTTAAGGATGTTTTCAAGCATTAAACCATTCCACTAAAACTGATATATAAATATTGCTATTGATATAATAGAAAAGGATATGAAAAAATAAAAAAGATGACTGTTCAATTCTCATAATCTAAAATAATTATGCTGCTCCAAATCGGTCGCTGTGTTTGTCTTTTTTAACAAAATATCCTACGTTTATTTTCATTGACGAAGAATCTGCGGCTCTTTGTGCTAAATCATGTACTTTTGATTCTAATTTTTCATGTTCCATCATTTGCCAATCTCTGCCGTTTCTATTCTCATCGCCAGTCATTATGTAATTCATTGAACGGTTTCTCATGTTTTCAGCAGCATCTACAAATACTACATTAGTTGGTTTATTTGTATGTTTTTGCGGCACGCTGAGTCTTTCATCTTGTGGATCTGCTACGATATATTCATGCAGTTTCATGAAATTGTTGCCGACTAGATTAAGTATTATTCTATGATATGATTTTTTATCAGCATCGAATATTGACTCATCCAATGAATTTACTTTAGATTTTGTTTCATTAATCCCATAGGCTTGTCCTGGTTGCATATTTGTCATGAAGAATTCTGGTTCTATAAATTCCAGGTCGTTAAAACTTAGTTTGTCGTTAATTTTTAATGTACCTTCATGACGATATATTGAATCCACTATGTTAGATGCATAATTAACAGAATTCCCTTTATTATCTTCCATAGCATCTCTATGTGTTCCTTCATTCAAAATAACGGAATCCATGTTCGATGGCTTATATTTTATTACCTTATCATTAGCATCATTTATGTACGCTGCAAAATTATTTATTGCATTTGATATAACTTTTTTTAATTTATTTACCATATTTAATCCCTTTTTTTTATTTTAATAGTTTGACGTATTTATTCTGCAACTATATTTCGTAATGTTTATCCTTTGGTGTAAAATTCTCTATATTTATTTTCATCGACGTAGGATCGGCAGCATTTCTCGCCAGATACTGCGTTCTAGATTCTAACGGTTCTGGTATATGAGAAATTCCTGGTGCGACATATCTTTCTTTTGAATATGGTTCATTGAATTTCCAACCCGCAAGGACTCTATCAGAATTTGTAATCTTTGCATCATACAATATCTGCTCTCTTTTGTCTACTATAAGTCTTAATGGTATTGCACCGAAGTTAGTAATGTACATGTCGTTTGGTCCCACATCGTCAGGGCTTATTCGTATAAAAGATAAGTCCTCTAAATTTAGCTTATCATTATTCATTCCTTTTCTACGGGGTTTGGAAAAGTCTACTATAGTTTTTCCGACTTCGTTTCTTAGTTCTTCTAAGTATTTTTGATAATTAAAACTGTGATCGTCTTTAATTTTTAATCCAGTAAAACTTATATTTACAGGTTTTACATCCCGCATGATTAGCGGTATGAATGCCATTCCAGGCTGAACATTTGTTCGGTCAAATTGTGGTTCTATAATATGATAATTTCTGCTGTCTTTAATACTGTCTCCAGTCAATATAGGTGTTAATATATGTCTCTTCACATTCTCAACATCGTCTGATACCCTTTGTTGAATTGTGTCTTGATAGTTTGTGATTATGGTTGGTCGAGGAACATTTATTGGATCCAGAATTATCTCTGGTTGAATTTTGATTGTCTGCTTCTCTGTTGCCTTATAATTATTAGATGAATGATCTGATTTATTCATGTAACCAGCTAGATTGCATGCCATATTTATCATAAGCTTTTTCCATTTATTCATTTTTAATCCCCCTCAATAAGTTTTGTTATAACTACTTAGTGACAACTAGTTTATAAAGTTTGTGGTGATATTTAATCGACGGAACACGAATTATGATGCTACCTATAATGGCTCTAAATTAATCTAGAAATTTTACTCCAAGAAATCTTCGCTTATCTCGAATTCGTCGTCGCCTTCAGGTTTTGTCGCTTGTGCAATCTGTTTTGCGCGTTCAGCCGCGTTCGCTAGAGGATTAGGTTTTGGCGTGCTAGACGTGTCAGTTGGCGTATTATTCGTCAATGGGCGAACCTCCAATGCGACTTCTCTCATGTGATCGAGAAGTTCAATTTCATGGTCGGGATTTAAGTCTGTAAATACTATTTCAGAATTGAATTCTAACCTGCCCATAATATTATTTTTTGTAGTGCCGAGTATCTTTACCTGGACTCCGAGCATGTCTGTCTTATATTTTTCAAAAAGTTCAGGTTGAACCCTTATAGTATTAAATTCTGCGTCAGTCAATTTTAATAATCTTTGTGATTGTTGCTTCCAGAATATCGTCCTGATATTTCCCGTGCCATCGTCCAAATATACATTCAAGACATAATTATATATCGGAGTCTGAATGCCGTGTTCATCACATGCAAACGAATCGTCTCTAAGTCTTAACCGCTTGTTGCATTTTGGGCATACTTCAAAAAATTTTATATCGAAAACTTGAAGGATTGTTCCCATTATCTCAGCGCTTAATCCGTCAGTCAATTCAGCAATATGCTTTTTCGAGTATTCCTTTCTTTCTCGAGTAGTTATCGTAACATTAGCAGGATTAATTATAATATGCGAGTTATCGCCTAGATGAAGTTCCTTTCGCCCAGCATTGTCTCTTACATAGGCTCCCTTGATTTTGATAATATCTTCCTCTTTAAGCTGCGTGAATTCATTAGTTCTATCATTCCAGAAGACGATTCTAATGGTGCCTGTCTCATCGCCAAGCATCAAATTTGCAACTTTACCTTTATGTTTTTCAGTATTGAATTCTCTCAACTCATATTTTCTTAGAACTTTACCGACAATATCAACACTTTTCATACCTATCATTATGTCTTTAATCTTTAATTCTCCAGAAACTTCAAATAATTTTATACCATATTCATTAGCAAGTATATGTGCTGCACCTTCTTCGCTAACTAATCCGTATAATTGATCGATTTTTGCCTTAATCTTTTGCTGCACTTCAGCGTCAGAAAGATGGCTCTCTTTAGAGATTTTAGCTATTATATCTTTTAATGGCACACTAATCATTTTAAATCCCCCACATATATAATTAAAGGTTTCTTTTATCGTTTAAATACGTTACGGTTTAACAACGGATGTGTAGAGAATATGAACTAGTGCGCTTACATAGAATATTTAATGTAAATATTTTGCCGCGCTCGTATAGTTGTTTACTTAATTGGTTTTCGAGCTATTTGTTATCGTGCGTGGTATTGATGACTTGCTGGGCGGCAATTATATCTATAACGTAGAATGCTTATGAACTAGGCAAGCCTACAGATAAATCCCTGGTATTAACACCAAATCCTTTCATATATTTGTTATTATTAATGTCAGGTAGAACATAAACGCAATAATCAGTCGGCAACCCTGCTTTCGATTGTTTAAGATTTATTGCAATATCTGTATTTGGTGTAGACTGTTCTTGCGAGTTTTCCAAAACATCATTTAATTTCCCGCTGACGCAATTATCGTCTGATACATATATATCATACGTTAGCAAGCTTGCATCAGCAATCGGTGTGCCGTCGATGTATATTCCTACTTTGTCCCATGAAAGAGTAAGGACAGTCTTATCGGGACTGAGACTAGAACTCTTTACGTTAGCAAATCCTGCCTCTAATTTATCCTCTGGTGTAACTTTTATCAGGTTTGTTCCAGAAACTATTTTTTGATTGCTATCAATGTTGTCTATCTCATTTCCGTCGATATCAGTAGCAGTTACAGCAATAAACTTTGCAGTACCTGTAGCAAGAGTATTATCTATCTTAGTTCCGTCTAGGATGTATACAAATTTCTTTTCAGTGCTTACATAGTATAATTTTTCTTTTTCTAGCTGAATAGAAACCGTTTTACCGTCCTTATCAATAGCAGTATTATTAAATGCACAGTATTGAATTCCCTTAACCGTATCCTCCTTAAGAACGCATATAGGATTCGTAAAGTCGATGCTCTTATATTCAATATAATCTTTTGCCATGCTGCTGATAGACTTGTATGCTATAGTCTTTCTTAGATTTGCCGTCGGGCGAATAAAGTCGAATTCAGAGTCGGACAGATATATATTATATCGTACTATATCTCCTTCTGTTCCTGCATTCCATTTTAATATTATGGAATTCTTTGAATGAGGCATTGATTGAGATTCAACTCCTACAATCGGTTTAGGTGCAACATTGTCCCTTACCATTATCGCAAAAGGTATAGTTACAAATTTCTTTGTTATCTTTGCCGTAACCTGGTTTGCAGCAGGAGTATACGCATCATATGAATACGTTGTAGCTAAGCAGAGTCTATAAGCGCTTTTCACATATCCACATTTTTTGTCAGTAATAAAATCGGTTTGTAGTCTCGTATTATTTTTATAAAGGGTTATTGTATTAAGCCATGTGGATTGGCTGCTAAAAAATTGTTTGTTCTTGATAATACTATAATCAAAATATGCGTTGGTTAATTCATTACTATACTCGTCGGAGTAATATGATATCTTTGTGGAGCCATCTACGCTTTCAACGGATTGAATTGCAGCATATGAATCTATGCCGTTTAAATCGCACTTGCACATATCGTCAGGGCTTGACATACAATCATCGACTTTCTCGACGAAGTTATTAACCTCTGCCATATTATCAGATGTATCGCAAGTTGTTTTTAGTACTACACCCGCTTGCTTATATTCTTGCGGCAAATTATTATTGAATGCGTCTACATTGTCTTGAATGCATTTCATCCTATCCATGCCTTCTTTTCCGCAAGAGCTGACAGTATCATTAGCGAACTTTTTCAACCTATCAAGTAAACTCATATCAAAATCCAATTTTACATTGAATACAGGATTAATGTGATATTGCCCAAGAATTCCGACGAACATCTCATCCTTAGTTTGTTTATTCGTTGTATCTATATATCCCCATGCTGACGCCCACTTCATTACAAGCTCGACATACGTCGCATAAACATCATTGCAACCAAAACCGTTGTATGCTCTAAGAGCACGTTGCCATCCAGTATACGACAGATATTGTTGTTGATATACAGGATTATGACAAATGGCAAGAACAGTTTTTTTATATGTATCATCATTAGTATATCTATCGTAGTTATCTTTAAGTATCTGTGCTCCAACATTTATTTGACAGGAAATATCATCACCATATTTTTCAAATTTACACGTCGAGAAAGCAGTTCCACATTCAGAAATATATTCTTTACCGCACACTTTCTGGATTGTGTTATAGTTCTTGGACCCTTCGACCTGTAAAATACCTGTCGCATTATTTTTAGGAATATTTATTTTGAAATTAACTCCAGATGATTCTTGGGTTATTAATCCTAATAAAATATTTTTATCAATACCAAATTTTGTAGACGCCGCGTCTATATCTGCCATATATGGTTCTAAATTAGTTTTTGTCGCATCAAACTTTGCTTTATCAGAATTGGATAATGTAGAGACGGAAGCTTGGTTATTATTATTGACTGCATTGGTGTTTGTAGTACTGCTCGCCGTGCTCGTGTCAGCACTACTCATATGTGTTCCTTTCTTGACTGTAAACTTTAATTTATCGTCATATGATTGAGCTGCATTATTGAAGTCTGTTATTTTTGTGTTCAGACTGTATTCTCTTATAGATCCATCATCTGGAGCATATAATACACATTTCTTGTTAGCAACAGCTTTCATGTATACAGTTTTATCAGTAGTGAAAGTACAATTGACTATGTCTACAGTTGTTTGTGGTGCTAGATCTGTTTTTGGATAAACGTTAACACTCTGTATTGCAGGATCCATTATTTCTAATTTAGAAATATCAGAGCTCGAAAATATGCTCAATTCAGGCTGTACAGTCACGCATGTATCTGCATCATTTTCAATAGTCATTGATATAGTCATTGTCTGATCGCTTGTAAAAGCTGTTCCTTGTGCTCCTGAAATTCCGGAAAGTGCAATATTTTCAATTTTCCAATCTGTCTTGCCTGTTTTAATGCACGCAGGTTTCTGCAAAGTAACACCTTCATATACGCTGCAGAATTTATATGGTGGAGAGTTTGCAGTATCTGTCGGATCTATTTTAGCGCAACTTGCACTATTACAGATAGAATTGCATGCTTTAGAACTCATGTCAAAAGTTATTTTTCCAGAGTTCAAACTGTTTTGGTCGATAAAGCACATAGGATTGACATAATTCCCGTTAGCAGTAATTATAACTCCACTTATACCTAGATAATTCGTGTTAAGATCCACTGTCGCACTTGTTACCTCAAAATGCAAGTGGTTTTCATAATCATTTGCAGAATCAGGACCTCGTCCGCCGACGTATCCTATTACATCGCCTTGTTTGACAACACTTCCGACTTGTAATCCAGGCGCTATTGAATCCATATGCATATAACCTGTTTTTAATCCACCACCATGATTTATTACAACTTTTCCCCATGCAGGATAAAGTATTGATTCGACTGTACCTGATGCTGCTGCATGTACTTCAGTACCTTTTGGTGCAGGAATATCAAGACCAGGATGATTAGTGCTTGCTGCTACTCCTGATAATGTATCAATGGTTCCTCTATATCCAAAACAGCTTGAAACTTCAAAATTATTCGCTAAAGGCCATATTAAAGAACCGGTGTATGCTGACTTGTCTGTTAGATAATTTTGAACGCTTGTATCAGTAGCAGTATCTTTGCTCTTGAAAACATTTACAGTATATTGATCTTCAGATGACCCTATTATGTTTGTATATCCTATTGACGGAATGTAAGAATATTCGTAATTGACATCCTGCTGTATCAAACTATCAAAATATTTCTCTTCTGGCGGATTATCTTTTGAAGACAGCATATTTCTCGTTAAGTCTGAAAAATGCTTATCTATAAGTGCATTCAATTCAAAATCTGAAGACTGATAATCTGGATAACAATTCTGATTCAAGGTATTCCATAGTCTATAAACGTAACTGCCGCAATATTTTGTAGCAGGATCTCCTCCTTCAACATTAGTCAACGGATTTGGATTGCCATTCAAGTATTCATCAAATGCACTAGAGACAGACATCTTGGATGCTTCATCTATATACGTTAATATTTTATCTCCATCATTCATGGAATCGGCGATTGCTGATTGATATCGACCTAAGAATTGGTCAGGATTCGGATCTTGGTATAATGAATGGAGAATTATTGCTGCTGCAAGCAATGCGCCTGTAACAGCTATTATTACCATTACAACAAATACTTGTCCTTTACGATTATTTTTCTTATTCATTTTTGTTTATTTTTTAGGATTTTCCGAACTTACAATCGAAGTGTCATACGTCCATGATCCTATCACTAATTCTACCTTTATTTTTTTCTCATATCCAGGTAAATATGTTTGTGCCGTATACTGTCGTATCTCTTTATGCGTACTCAAAACAATTCCTAATACGGGGTTTGATGGTTGCGATAAGACTGTAAAATACCCTTTTACTTTTTCCCATGCTATTGTTGTAGCAGTACCAAACCATCCGTAACCAGTTTCAGCAGTAATACTTAAGGGATCATTATCATCTATTCTTAGCAACATGTTATTTAGATCTTGACCGTTTATTTGCATTGTACGTTTAAAATAGTCTTCAAACAACTTTTGCGTTTTCGGGAATTTGCCTGTTGTACTTTCTTCAACAATCACATCCGAGACTGTCTTGCTTGGATCATCGACAAGAGGTGCAGACAAGAACGCGTTGAGCATGAAATCCGTATCTTTATTTTCAAATTCTGTGTCTATCTTATTTGTAAGAGTCGTTTTCTCCGCTGCAAAAACAATAACAAAGCAGACTATGATTATAGCAAAAACTAGTATAGCCCAGAAATCTATTATCATATCCTCGCCACGTCTATTACTAAATAGCTTTTTTGGTAATATTTTTTTGAACATTTTGGTTTTTTTTATACGATTTTTGTTATTCTTTTTTTACGCGAACTTTAGCTGTTCGGAATTATGATAGTCATTATGATGGTGCCATACCTGTAACTGGTCCCGTTCTTGTAAGTGATAGGATAATCTTTAGTATATATTGTTGCACTGCCTTTTCCATTTGCATTAGCTTTGGCAAGAACGTAAAGATTCTCGTATTGAGCCTTATTCAAATATGCTGTATATTTTATGTCGCCATCAATATTGTCTCTCAAGTCTAATCTGGCTGTAGCATGCTTCTGTGTTTGATAATCAACTTTCTTGCTCAACGTATCATCATTGAACTTTTTTACGTCGACTATGCCCATATATATTCGAGAATTTTCTTCATACATGATTGCAT
>Ga0182027_10000292_pt1 | contig 86597 bp, 28 predicted proteins | sample 712E1DmetaG_FD_121300 | JGI IMG/M metagenome (GOLD analysis project Ga0182027, IMG submission 121300) | Permafrost microbial communities from Stordalen Mire, Sweden - 712E1D metaG (Illumina Assembly) | ecosystem: Environmental > Terrestrial > Soil > Wetlands > Permafrost | place: Sweden... | reverse complement strand
GTTGAAAAATTCCCGCAGGGTGACCGGCTCGGACTCCACGATGCCCACCGTGCCGCGCATGATCTTGAGCTTCTGCTGGGATTCATACTGCTCCGCGAGGGCCTTATTGGGCATGAGCTTCCGCCGGCGCTTGCGGTTCGGTAAACGCCAATCGGCATACCAGCCCTTGTCTTTTTTATTCGGATAAGCCATATCTTTCCCTTTCGGTTTGAAGATTATCAAGAGAGACCGAGTGCGTCAAACAGTTATTGGACAGTTAGGCACCGACTCTTCTTAGTTTCGATCCATTTTTCGATATCGCGGGCGTCGAATTTGACCAAGCGCCCCATTTTCACATAGGGGATCTGTCGTAGGCATACCCAGCCATAAAGAGTTTTCGCGCTGACTCCAAGTTGCTGTGAGAGCTGGCCGATACTGAGTAGGCGACGGCTATCTTCGATGTATGATTTGTTTTCATTCAAATGATATTCACCTCCGGGCAATTAATTTTTTTCTTCCGTCTCCGTCCCGATCGTTTTGTTTTAGATGGGGCAGAGACTGGTCTCCGTTTTAAAACGTTCAGGTGTCAAACCACTTCTAATGGATCATTGCGGCCCTTTTTGCGCGAGTGTCCCTAAAGGGGAGAAGCCTTTCTGCCGCCCCTTACCGGGCCAAGCTGCTGAACGTCCGAGATACATTGTTCGAAAGGTCCGTCACAAAACGGGCCTTTTCGCGGAACATCCTGTAATCATCCTGGCTTTGCTGAACCGCAACCGTACTACGCACAACTCGAACCGGCGCCCCAGGGTCCGTCTTGGGGAGAACAGGGCTAAAACCCTGTCCCGGATCCCTTAACTGACCTTGCTCTGCCGATCCTTCGATCCAATTCGCACCATGGGACAGAACTGAAAAGGTGGTTAACGCCACAAGCATCAACCCAAGTCCTATTCCCGCTCTGAACCATGTCACAAACTGGTGAAAACTCCTTTGGAAACCGTCTTGACGTTTGGAGAAGTCTGACGTCTATCTTGAATTTCCATTGTCTTCATCTTGATCTCCTTTTACCTCTTGGGCTTTAGCGCCGTGTTAGCAACCAGGCGTTGGACTGGTCTTTTAATTTATATCTCTCATGGGACATTGAGTTAAGAAGGCAGCGTTCAACGTTTGCGAACGTTTTTATACTTGAAATAAAGTTCCAAGAACATTTCTGGAATTCTTCTCCGGGAAAGCATCCGCAGCCGGGCATGCCGGAATCCCCGCTCGACCACGGTCTCGAGTACAAAATTTAAGACGAGAGAGCGTGGTCGAGCGGGAGGTAGACCCTGAAAATAGTGTATAGGGTCGTCAAAGAGGCATGCCCGGGTGTGAAATGCTTCGGATGGAATGACCCTTCTCTAAAATGTTGCATTTGCTTGTTGAGTTCGGAACATTTTCAGGATTTGCAATATATAGCAATTCATAACATCCCATCCGTATAAATCAATTGGCACACCGGTCAGTTTGACTAAGAGAAATAGGGATGTTAAGTTTTGCCTAACTTCAATTATGAAGGGGACTTGAGCGAATGAACGTTCAGCGAAAAATAACATCTTGGCCCAAGCTGTCTCTAAAGGTCGTGACGTCTTTGACCATAGGTTCATTTTTGGCCACTCAAGTGCTTCTTCCCACTCCCGTCAGTTTTGCCCAAAGTCCTGATTCCAAAGTTGCGGGAGGTGATCCGGTCACCGTTTCGACTGCTCAAGTCCGTAATGGCAAGATCGTGATTCCTCCCGAACTTGGAAAGGTAGAAGAATCTTTTCGTGGAACGACGGATAAGACGGTGATTTTTATTCAGGACGCCCACGACTCACTTGAGGCCCAGGAGAACATCGCGAAGCTGATTGATAAGTTTGTGAAAGAAAAGGGCATCAAGACGGTCTTTGAAGAAGGCTACGAAGGACCGGTTCCAACGGATAAGTTCTTTGGATTCATCAAGGACCCCAAGGTCAAACAAAAAGTCTCGTATTTCCTTCTGGATAAACTCCGTGTTGGTGGGGCCGAGTACGCACATATCAACCGGGCGCACGATTTCAAGCTGATCGGAGTCGAAGATCTTAAGCTCTACGGTCAAAATCTCCAATGCTATCAGGAATCTTCCAGGAGCCAGACTAGTATCGCGGAGAATTTGGATGAACTTTTCAGCCGTGTTAACACACTCGCGAATCAATACTTCCCTGAAGAGCTGAAAGCCTGCCTTAAATGGAAAGAACTCTTCTCTGAAGGGAAGTTGCCTCTTCTTAACTATCTCGAGGAACTGCAAGACCTATATTTGAAAAGGTTCCTGCACCGTTTTGTGAAGTCATTCGTCAAAGAGTATCCCGCTCTAACGATCCTGCTTGCAGCCGAAAAGAAACAGGACCCCAAATTGATCCAGCAGCTGAATAGCCTGGATTCCAAAGTGGTGTTCTCGGAAACGGCGCAACTGGAAAAGGACATTTCAGACGCATTTCTTCAAAACCGGAGGGACCGGGAGATCTTCTCCTACTATCAGGGTCTTGCTCTTCTCAAAAAACTAAACCGTATCGAGCTAACCCAGACGGCCTACGAGGCGGCCAAAGAGACGCTGCTCGCACTAGATACTCAGAAGCTGGTGGATTTCATCGTATCGCTCACTCACCGCTCGCTGGTTCTGGCTAAAGACTGGGAACGGCATATCAAGGATGCGGTCCGGTTCTATGATGTGGCGCAGAAGCGGGATGGGACGATTGATCAGCACGTCAAGTTATTCCGCGAGAGCAAGGAAGACGTCGCTATCCTTGTCTTTGGTGGATTCCACGGAAGTGCCATCAAAGATATGCTGAGGCAGCAGGGCTTTTCTTATGTAGTCATCTCTCCTAAGATCACGGCAATTGATAAACGGCACCAGGATTATTACAAGCACCTCATGTCCGAAGGTTATCACGCTTTCGAAGTGCCATTCCTCGCGGCCCGTGCCAACAAACCTCCTAGCGTGCTTTATGCCGCAACACTTGTCGGCGATCTTCCCATTGAGAACGAACTCCATGCCCTTGCTGCCTCCGTCGAGGGTCCCTTTGATCCGCAACTGATCGAGCGCCGCCTAGCTGATTTCAGCCATGCTCAGGAAGTTCAAACCATTAGTACTGCGGTAGTAAAATCCAAGCCACGCTCCGATCCGCCTGCAAAGCACGGATCCCTCCCGATTTCGCGGGCGGAAATTCGGAGTGATCAAGAACGACAGGATTTGTTATATGAGGTGAGGGCCAATGCTTTTGGCAGTGCTGGGTGGATCAAGGCTGCGACCGATCTCGTTGAATGGTATCTCGATGCTGAGACCGAGAAGGTGTTGTTAGATCATTTGCCCCCGCAGGAAAAGGATATTTATGAAAAACATAAGGTCTGGGTATTCCATTCGCCCGGCGATCCGCAGTTGGGTTTCAAGCAGGAGGATTTGGAAGTGATCCGCCAAGTGCTTGGCGAAGTGCCCCCTTCTCATCTTCAGGCGGATTCTGTCCGGATTATTCAAAAAGTTCTGCCCATCCGTTCGAATTTTGAGAAGGATGGAGAGCCTGCGCCCGCTGGAGGAGATTCTAAACCTGAGATAAGAAAGAGTCTTCGGGATTGGCTCTCAAGGCGTCTGGGACCTAAGATCATTGCTGGGAGCTATGAAAAGGAAAAGCGCATCGTTCGCATCGCTATGATTCAGAATCCAAAGGAATTCCGGCGCCTTTTATTTCATGAGATTGGGCATGGTGTCTTTCACTTTTATTTATCGGAAGCACAAAGAGCGGCGTTCATCAGGCTCTTTAGAACTACCTGGGTTGAGCTTTATCATGCGGTGACAACTTCAGATGAAGAAGGTGAGCGTGTGTTAGCCCGTCATTTTTCTAGCGCTTACGGCGCGACAAAATACGGCGAGGATTTCGCGGAAATTTACATGGAGATCCGTGTCAGTTCGATCAGTTTTACGGAGAAATCGGATCTCTTTGGCAAGAAGCTGGAACTTGTGAGTCTCGAAAAACGGTGGGAGGTCCCAGAAATCTATGAGGTCGCGGCGTCTGGAGAGCGCGCGATAATTTTAGAAATTTCAAAAGAGATCAACAGTTTCGCGAAAGGAAATGTCGCAATTGTGATGGCCGCTTTTAAGAAATTGTTAGATGGTGAAGGTTTTAGACGGATCACGGATGCTTCGGCGCGGATGATAGTTTTGGAAATTCTCTCTGAAGTCGTCAAGAAAATCCCGGGTTATACGCAAGAGTCTATCTGGCTTTCTCTTGACAAGTTGCTAGGCAGCACAGGTTTTAACTGGATCGCGGATTCTTCGGAGCGGGAGGCGATTCTTAAGATCCTGCGGTTACTTATACCTGAGTGGTTGGGAAGAGCTAAGGAAAACATTCCTAGTTTGCATGACTCGTTGACTTGGATCGGAAAGGGAGCTTCCGCCAAAGATTTCTCAGATATTCTCGCGAGTTTCTCGAAAGAAATAGAGATGGCTGAGGAAGAGCAGGCAAAGATTAAAGCGGGCAAAAAAGCTTTCATTAAAATTAGTCTTCTCGCTAGTCAAATGCAGGCCCGCAAGGAGAGGGGGGAACAAACCCCGGGACCCGGGACTTGGGACTCGGAACTCGAAAAGGGTGAAGGCGATCTGTGGATGACGAAGCCGGAGGATGAAAAGCGCTCCGAGATGCGGGGATCAACCCCCATAGGAAGACAGAGCGAGATAACTAATCAACATATTCAGCAAATGAAAGGATATTTTAAAGAGATTACGGCTCCAACAGAAATAATCGAACGAATTATGAGGGCTTTGGAAGCTTTGCCGTCCGATCAATTTTCTTCCAACGAATTTAACGAGTTTTATAAAAACGCAGATCATGGCTTTGAGCATAGTTTGCAGGTGACAAAAAAGGCTCTTGAATGGGCAAGCCAATTTCGATTTGAAGTGGATTTAGAAGCTTTGGCGGTAGGTGCTTTCTTGCATGACATTAAAGGATTGAGTGCTACCGGGCATGAGGAACGGAAAAAGCATCATGAGGCAGGAGCAGTAGTTGCAGAGCATATCTTGAAGAATATGGGGTGGAGTGCTGGGCGCATTGAGAAAGTAAAAGAGATCATCCGCGAACACAGAGGGGTCTCCGCTGCTTATAAAATTGATAATTATCCGATTGGTTACACTAGAATCGAACAAGGCATGCCAAGACCGAATAGTTTGGAGGCAAAGTTGGTTCGCGACGCGGATACCTACCTTGAGTTGGAAAATCTTGAAAGACTAAAAGATATAACGCTAGACATCCGAAAACAGAAGAACCCGTTTACTTATTATTTTGATATTTTAACAAAGAAAATCAGGCGACCTCTTTTTGTCCAAGGGATTCGAATCGTGCAACATGGGCTTTATGGCATTTTTCGAAGGCTTTATCTGAAATATGAACGGTTTTTTGATCGTCATAGAACATGGCGGTTTATGGAACTCTGCAGCTTTACGGATAGATTTTATGATGGTGATTTCTATTATGAAAAAGGACAAGAAGTAAATAAACGTTTGGAAGTTGTTTTGAAACATGAAAAAAGGAGATGGGCTGTTCACACAGATGTTTTGGAGTTTTTATTGGGCAAGCTCTTGGAGAATTGCGATCCTGATTATTACCTCTTGCCGCAAGTGCAGGAGTTAGTTCGCAGTGAGGCTCCGAGGTTTTTCCGAGAGTTTTTAGATTTAACTGTTTCGGAGTTAGAAAAACAAAAACTCAATCCCGAACCAATTCTGAAGACTGTCGAGAGTGTGATTCAAGCATTAGGACGAGAAAAAGTTCTGGGGGATCAAAAGAGATGGAATGATTTGAATCAGTTGCATCAGGATTCGTTTAATATCGTCCGTTCTGAGATGTGGAAAGAAAAACGGAAACATTTGGCTGTTGCAAAGGATATGTTGAAACATTCATATAATGAAAATGATCTCCCGAGAATATATAAATTAGGACAAAAGTTGATTCGGTACGTTAATGCCCGACAAGTTTATGATGTCGGCACGAATTCCTATCGTGATTTACAAAAAGATCAGGATCTTCTTGCGGAAGGCCCCTTTGATGCCATGATGGTCTTTGGTTCCGGATATTTGGATGTGCCGAAAGAAGCTGCGCGTATAGCCGCGAAACTCCGCGAACAAAATCCAAAGTTGAAAGTGATAATCGTCGGCAATCACGGAACTGCCGAGCAAATGGCATTAGCCTCGGATGTTCCGGAAGCTAAAGAATTTCAGGCGAAAATGAAAGAGGAAGGCATGACAGTGCCTGATGAATATCTGGGAACCGAATCCACCAACACGAAAGGGAATGTGGTCGAGGCTCGCACCGTGGCTGAAAAACTAGGTCTTCATCCGGAGAGGATCGTGATCGTTTCAGCGCTACATCGTCGCGCCGGACCGACATTTACACTGCATTATCCCGGGCATTACTTTAAAGTTGGGATGTTCAACATTACTCAACCCGTGATCCTTAGTGCGATTTTGAAAATCCAAGGTGTCCTCAATGAATTGTTTAGGAAGCTTTACAGCCTTTTGAAGTGGTGCTGGTTAGGGGACCGTAATTTTCAGTGGCTGAGGAGTTACTATCCGAAGGAGAACGAAAAGCTATCAGAACTTAGCGTTAAGAAAGTCGCTACATGGTCACCGACAATCGATCTGCATGAGTGGGATTTAAACGAAGCTCTCGCTGCGATCAAAGATGCCGTTAACGAAGTCGGAAAGATCACGGAATATTCTCAAAAAGATCGTCCGTGGATCACCCCGACATCCGTTCCGTCCGATATCACTAAATCTGTCAGTGAGTTACACGCGCTCCTAAATATGGCTCGCTCCGAGATGAGGGCTACTGAAGTTAATGACCGTAGTTTTAACCAATTGAAAGAGGCGAGGCGCCTGGTAAGTGAGAAAAAGTTTGCCGAGGCGGTAAAGGTAGTAAAACCTTTGGTGGACCAGTTGAATGGACTGATCTCCCAAAATAATTACACCCAGACGAATCCCTATGTTTTGGCTAATGCCTATGCGGCGCCGTTGCTTCTGAAAGTGGCGCAAGATCCGGATAAGTATTTTAATGCGGCCAAATTAAGGAAAAGCATCCAGATCCTTATTTTTGATTCTAAGGGACGAGTATTGCTTCAAAAGAGAGGACCGCTCAAAAGGTTGTTTCCGTCGAAGTATACCGTTTCGGCAAATGCTAAGCCCTCTAAAGGTGACGATGCCGCGGCGATCAAGGAAAAAGTTAAGGTAGCTATTGGCGAGGAAGTCGGGATCAATCCGGATCTTTCTAAGATCAGCCAGGTGGGAGACCCTGATTCTTATCACCATTATATGAAAAGCTATACGTTCGAAGCATACAATGAGGACGAAGCTCAGCGTCTTGAACATATTTTCCTGATGCATGTAGCGCAAAGCGGGATCGCCGTGGATTATGATGCGGTCAAGCACGCGCTTGTAGTTTACGTCCTAAAAAAAGACGAGCAGTTAAGCGCAGAGCTTGATCAACTCGTTTTCAACATTGCGTCTGAAACTGGGATTCCCAACTCCCCTGCGGTTGAAAACTTGGAAGAAAGCTCGCTTTTCACTTATGTCTTAAGCCCGGACGAGGAACGACGGGTCAAGGAAGAACTCATTCCTGGAAAGGTTCGCTATAAGCAGCAGGCGCTTGAAAACACAGCTCCGCTTACCAAAGATGCTCTCAGGGCTATTGATTCGGACGATGTTGAGTTTCGTGATTGGGCAGATGTGATTGTTGCGTTCAGGGAACGTCGCACTGATTTTGCTGAAGATTTGGTCGCGATCCACTTTTCTGATGACGAGATAGTTCAAAAAGTATTTGCAAGCATTCGAAACGAATATTTTTTGAATCTTGACGATACGCGTGCGTCGTCCCCGATCATCTCAGGAGGGAAAGGCGCGAGCCTTCATCATTTGAGGAAGATGATCCTGCAGGATGCGGACGTCAAGGTTCCGGAAGGGTTTGTCTTGCCCGCTGATGTGTTCTTCCGATTTGTGATGGGGAATGCCACTTTGAGGAGACAGATAGAACAATTGGACAAGCTCTTTGAAGTGATTAAGACCACCCCCAAAGATAAAAGAGCAGACATAACCGTCCAGATCGAAACTCTATCTAGAGCTCTCCGCGAGGGGATACGGAATATTGAATTACCCCAAGATCTGATGAGGGAAATCTCCGAAGTGCTGGAGCGCGTGCGAGGGCCTGTGGCCGTGAGGAGTTCCGCCAGCATGGAAGATTCGGCGAGCGCAGCTTGTGCCGGAAAGGCGGAAAGCTTTTTGAATCAGGGAAGCCCGCGACAGGTTGCTGATTCCATTAAAAAGGTATGGGGCAGTCTTTTTAATGACGGTTTTGTATCCTATCGCATGAACAATGATATGACGGGTGTTCCATTGATGCCCGTTGTAATTCTTAAAATGGTGAACGCAAGATCAGCCGGGACGCTTTTTTCCGTCGATACCAATACGGGACGACCGGTATTCAGAATCGAAGCAAATTTTGGTCTTGGGGAAAGTGTAGTTTCTAGTAAGGTGACGCCAGATCGGTGGCTTGTGGCGCCCGACGCGAGCATGATCTTGGAGACTACCATTAGTACAAAAACCATCATGACCGTTCCCTCTGAGAATGGGACCCGTGAGGTGGCGATCGAACCAGAGATGCAGAATCAGGCCTCGATGCGCGATGAAAAAGTTCTTGAGCTGGCACGGATTGCTTTTAAAATTCAAAAACGCTATATCGCTTCCGGTATTGCTAACATTGATACGGAATTTGCGGTTGATCAGGACGGGACTATTTACATCGTTCAAACTCGACCTGAGACCACGGTAAAGAAAGACTCCCTAAAGGTTTCCGTTACAATGGTTGACGAGGAAAAACTCCCGCTTGGGGTTCAGAAGATCGAATTAACGAAATCAGGGTCTATTGTCGCGGTTAACGGAGTTGCTACCGGTCGATTGGTGGTGGAACTTCCGCCTGTCGGGATCCAGGACGAGGATCTCCAGAAAGAATTCATCGATAAGATCATCGACAGGCTTCAATCCGGAGATATTTTGGCTACCGTGGATACGGATAATAAGTGGGATAACGCGTTCAAGAGGATATCCGGGGTCATTACTGATCAAGGCGGGCATACTAGCCATACGGCTGTAACATCCAGGGAAAACGGAATTCCGTGTCTTGTCGCCACAAGGAATGCAACGGACCAACTCAAAAGCCATTCTGGGGAGATCGTGACGTTCGATTCATACAGGAAGGCCATTTATTTAACAGATCATGCTCCGGTCAAAACCGTTGAAATAGACATGGCGATCTGGAATCCAGCTGATGAGCTTCTTAAAAAACCCACGAACCCCCGTGATTTTTGGCTGACCGGCGAAGAGTATGTTGAGTTTTATCGTGATAAAGAAAATTTCATGGGGGATCTCGAAGGTTTTTGGCGCGGACGTCCTAAGACACCTTTTGGCTATCTCGAACTCGACTATTATGCGAAGGCATTTGATCGGTATGCTCAGAATCTGAACCGGTTGTTTCCTTTTGTTCACGGAGCTTTTAAAGGCGTTCCGTGGAAGTTTAAGAACGGGATCGTTTTTACGAGCCTTATGACGGAAGCGGACGGCCTTCAGAATCCCCTGTTCAAATTAACTCTGAATGATTTTAGCCGGATATTAGGCGAGCGCGTCAGAGAGTTCGTTGCGGCCGAAGAGTTTTTCGCGCATTTGGATCGATTGGACGCGACCAATGTTCGGCAGACCATGGATTTTTTTGTTGAATTATTATCTTGGATGCACATCGCCCGTCCTTTTCATCACGTTTTCCGTACAAAATTTTCGATCCCGCAAGAGCGGTTGATGACCGAAAATGCATTAAGCAGCGACCGCAGACCGCTCATGGAGCTTGTCGGGTTATCCAGGACGCCCGACGAGGATCGTCATTGGCTCATTAAGCTGACGCATTGGGATAAAGTGAAGGAGCTGGCCGCCATCGAGGAACTTATTCGTGCGGATGAAGGTGCGAGACGAGCTCTGTCCGATTCGCCCGAGACTTTTTTTAAAGTGAGGCCGGAACTTTATAAGATTATTGTGGCGTACGCGCACAAGTGGAAGACATCACATGAAGACATGAGGAAGGGAGTCGAAGTAGATGCTTTCCTTGATTTTGTACGTGGGAATGTCCGGGCGGATCCTGGAAAGATTAAGACTATCACAGTCCAACCTCTCTTGCGGATGCTTGAAAAATGGGATCTGAAGCAAAAGGGTGTCTTGGATACGATTCGTGCGGCCGATTCGGAGCTTTATTTGGCGATTCGGTTGTACGGAAGAATGAAACAATCAAACGCCTCGCAAGGTCCGATCGGGGATGTTGACGCGCTAGCGAGTCTTGCTATGAAAAGTCTCGTTGAAGAGAAACTGTCCGAACAGGGCTTGACGGAGGCTATCGATATTATTTTTGATCAGTATCCGACTCTCGGAAGGATCTTTTCGATCGGTTCTCAGGAGTTCTCATTTATGGAGGACGCGCATCAGTACATCACGCGTTTTCAAAAGCAGCTCTATCATCTTCTGCTGGATGTTGCGAAGCAGCATCCAGCTATTTTTGGCGAGAGGCCCGAACAGGTCTTTGATCTCAGTACGGACGAGATCATAGCGCTCGTTGTCGATAAAAATCCAGCCTATTTGATGGAAACCTTTAAGCGTCATGAGTACGAAGAAATAACTGATGCGGAGTTGGAAAAGGAATGGAATGTCATGCCCGCGAAGGCCCTGGAGAATTATCGGAAGGCCACTCGGCCTATTATGAAGGGTTTGGAAGATCAAATAATCCGGGCTGGTTACGACGGCGTCAAGGCGCATTACACAGAAGAAATCAAAAGAATCACGGATCGTATTGAGCGACTGCAGACCCTGGCCAGAGGACAAACAAAAGAGCCTTCTAACGCCACATCTCGATCCGAGATACGCCTTGCTGCGGGGAAAGTGATATCTGCGCAGGCGGATCAGATAGTTCGGAGTATTCGGAAGAACGCGCAGCCGGCGACAGTGTTTGTGGACGCAGAGGATTTTTTGAGTCTCTCGGAGGCGCAGAAGCAGGAATATCTGGTGGTGGCTCTTTCCAATAAGGTGTTGCATGTGGTGGTATATAATCAGCACGGGGAAGCTAGGGACAAGCTCTTGGCCGCGCTTTTCAAGATCAATCGCGTGACGCGGACCGGCGAGGACCTCGATGGCTCACAGCGAAGTTTTAGCCGGGCGAATGTACCAAGCATCCAGCTTTCAAAGCAGATCCTCCCGTCTCAGGAAGTGGTTCAACGCCTGCGGAAACGGGTTTCCTTCTTCAAAACACAAGGACAAAATGGAGGCACCCTGGCGGCTGCTCTTCTTTGGGCCTGGTCTGGTGGTGAAGACGCCCGGTTCCGGGAAATAAGCCAGGGGCGTGACGGCTTCTGGACCGTTGCCGAGACCCTGGTCAATGCCCTCCAGAGAAGTTATGACACCACTCTCGCCTTCGCCGTAGCAGCCTAGCGCGTTCTTTTTCCAGTATTTCTCTCCGCCGCGAAACGTTGGATAACGAAGAAAAGTTTCTGCGTCTCAACTGAAAGACGGGCAAGCCCAGGTGTCCCATAGGTGTCCAAACCATCAAGAAATGCGGGGAATTGAGGGGAATGGGCATCAACTGCCGGACATCGCTAAATATAATACTCTGGCTCAGTTGCAATATTTTCAACGGGTTGCGAGTTTTCCTCTTCGGGCTTTCGCATTGCAGAGGCCAGGAGTTCGACTCTCCTCAGGTCCAGCTATCATTAAAAGGCCCCTCGAGATTTTCCGCGGGGCCTTTTGATTTTGATGCTGAGCAGATGTGATATGCTTCATTGGGATTTTGTACCTGTTTTAGAAAATCCTCGAAGAAATTTCCTGCACGGAACGGCGTTGGTTCTCTCAAATTAATCTCTGATTTAAATTCGTTAATTTAGAAAAACTTTTTATTAACATGATAAATACGTTGAATGCATAAGGATTTTAAGCATGAAAAATAATATTTCTGATGAGCAATAATGCTATAAAAAATTCTATGGAATATAGTATAAGTTTATATATTTCAAAGGAGTGTCATAACCACTTTATCTATAACGGGTTACATCATTAAAAATTTTTTATGTTTTCTTGACTTGGCAGCGTCCGTTGTGTATATTTCTATTGAGGTTAATAAGACTTTGAAATAAGTTTTATATCTAGTTAGGCTTGCAGCATAGGAATACTAGGGAAGTCCCAGTCGGCTTAAAGAGAGGACGGCAATCCGATGATCAGCTGGCAAACACACAGTTTCAAGCCTTGGCTCAGGACCGTTGCGCTTTTGACGGTTTGTGTGTTTACCTTCACTTCGGTTGTCTGGGACGGCGGGATCAAAAAAGCCTACGCCGCCGCCAATCCTGTCAGCCTTACCCCCGTAGAAAACTTTAAAGCCAATGCTGCATTATCCCTGATCGATCGTCCCGATCTCCCGGATAGCTACGGAACGATCAAGAGCTCCTTCAAGGGGAACCGCGAACAGATCGTTCTCGCGATCCAGGACGCTCACGTCAACGAAGAAGCCCAGCGCAATATCGCGCACATCCTCCAGTATTTTTCCGAGAAGTATCAATTGGGTCTCGTCAACCTTGAGGGCGCAACGGGCGAGCTTTACACCGAACTCTTTTCTTTTTTTCCGAACAAGGAAGCCCGCCGGAACGTTGCCGATTACTTCCTGAAAGAAGGCCGTCTCACCGGTCCGGAATATCTGGCCATTGTCGAAAAACCCGCGATGACTCTTTATGGCGTGGAAGACAAAGAGCTTTACGAAGAGAACCGCAAGGCCTACGTGGACGCGCTCCAGTTTAAGGACCGCGATGAAAAGATCCTGGTGGAACTGAATAAGGTCCTTGAAGGCATCAGCCGCTTCGTGTTCCCGGAAGAAATGCGCGAGCTGATCCGCCGCCGTGCCGCGTTCCAGGAAGGCGGGCCGGAATTGGTTTCTTATGTCCGTTATCTGGTGGAACTTGCCCGCAAGCATAATATCGCCCTGGATGAATATCCGGGAATGCATTCCCTGATCCAGCTCGTGGACCTTGAGAAGCAGGTTGATTTCGGCAAGGCTGAAAAAGAGACGGACGAACTGATCAACGATCTCAAACGCGTCCTCTCGCGCGAGAAACTTTCCCGTTTTCTCACCAACACCGTTCACTTCCGCATGAAGAAGATGAAGCGGGCCGCTTATTACGGATACCTTCAGGATGAGATCCAGGGTGTGAGCGTGATCCAAAGCGCCGGGGAAGACTTGAACACGAAATACGCCAATGTCATGGCTTACATTCAATACATGAAGCTTTATGACGCGATCGATGTCTCGATTTTTGACGAGATCGGGTTCCTTGAAAAGACCGTCAAGAACAAGCTCTTCACCTCCCCGGAGCAGGTCCAGCTCGACCACATGCTCCGTATCTATGACATCTATTGCATGATGTTCGATTTTACGCTCACCAAACAGGACGCCGAGTTCTATTACACTTATCAGGATGAGTTCAAGTCAGAGACTTTTGTAAGTTTTCTCACACCGCTCATGTCGAAGTACCACTTCACCTACGGATTGCCGTCCCAAGTGAAGACACTCGATCAGGATCTGCCGCGTGTGGAGCGCTTTTATAAAGCCGCTCTGGAACGCGACCAGGTGCTGATCGAGCGAGCGGTTGAGAAAACGTTTGCCACGGGGCAGAAGATATCCGCCATCATTACAGGCGGTTTCCATACGCCCGGTATTGAAAAGTACCTCCGCGAGAAGGATATCTCGTATATCGTCGTCGCTCCGCGTATCACCAAAACCATCGATAAGAAAAAAGAAAGCGCGCTTTACGACGCGGCACTCCGCGAAACCCCGCTCCCGATCGAAAAAGTCCTTTCCGAAACATTCCTTCAACCCAAGACCGGTGTCATGAACGACCCACGGTTCCAGTTGGCAGCGGAACATATCATTTTGCCTGCAGATCTGGAACCCAGTGCGCTCGGCAAAGGATTTCTAAAATTGGAGGCATTTTACAGTGCTCTCAAGGATGCGGATGCCGTCAGGAAAATGCGAGAGGCCATGGCTACCCTTCGCGGAAAAGCGGCTCAGTATGTTGTAGATCTTATCAATTCGCTAGCGGCTGCGGTTCCGTACAACGGAATGCTTCTGGTGCCGGTGGCAGGGAGCAGCAATGTCAGTGTGTTGGGGTTGGTTCAGAAAGCCCGCTCTGAAGTAAGATTGTCAGGGGCAGGTCGCACCCAGCGCATACCGCTTGGGGATAAGGAACTGACGATTACACTAAAAGTTGACCCGGACTTGGCATTTTCTGGGGCTATTTTGGAGCAATTAAGAGCAGTTGGGCGTGCGGAGTTGCGTACACCTGTCAGCTCCGTTGTGCTCGATCAAACGCTCCAGCTCGATCAAACGCTCCAGATTGAGATGGGTTCCATCATGGATCAAAAGTCATCCGCTGCTGCAGGCGATGAAGCCGCCGCCGAGATGGTTCGTGCTGTTCGTGCTGCCAGATCCGAAGCTAGAATTAATGAGCTGCGCGCGGAGGTACGGCGCAAGGCCAACGAAGCCGCAGCTGAAAAAGCCACCGCCGAAGCCGCGAGACAAAAAGAAGCCGCCGAAGTTGCAAAACGTTCCGAGGTTCGGGAGGAGGTCCCTGCAGCAAAGCCTGAAATCGTTTCTGCGGAAAGTAAGTTTGCTGCATTTGTTGCTGAGCTTGCGAAAGACAAAAAGAACAAGACTGCAAGGGAAGTAACCGGATTCATCTGGGTCGCAAGTCCGAGGACGGCCACTGCGGATGCGTTCAGAGAAGCCGTGATTCACAACTGGTTCGGCGGTGACGAGGCGGTGGCCGAACGTTACTACAAGGATGTTCACGGGAAGGAGCTCAGTGATGTCAATTGGCAGTTCACTTATGATCAGCTTAAGAAAACGCATGACAAGAACACTGCGGAGCAAAGGCTCAATGAGAAGCAGCTGAAGTCTCAGTCCGCGAAGAAGTTTAAAGGAGTTTTGGGCCTGATTCAGGGATTGTCCACTCCGATCATGCATGCGCTGGCTTTTTGGAATTGGCCCGGAATTGTTTATAACTTTGTTCGTTTTTGGCCGGAAAAATTCAGTGAGCGGTTTGGTCTGTTCCAGAACTGGAAATTCTTCAAGCCCGCCACCACGCAAAAGGTGATGTCGCTTGTTGATACGCTCTCCTTTTTGGATGAAGGCGTCGAGAAGCTGGTTTCTCAGCCTAATTTTGGCGCGAACTATACGGACTGGCAGAAGAAAGGGTTCCTTCATAAATTTGCCTACGCAGCTTTTTTGAGGACGAATCTTGGACAGAAGATCGTCCATGGATTTGTTTATGCCCGTCCTGCCAACCCTATCGCTAAAGTGACCCTCGGAGTTTTCCGGTTCGTCTACGACTGGGTTGTCGACCTTTTCCTGAATCCCTTTTTTAAATTCATGGAAAATCGTTTGAAATTAGGTATCTATATGCTTGTAATTGGGGCTGTGGTGAGTTTTGCTTTCGGCTTTTTACCCATTGGCTTGGCCGCCGCGCCGATTTTTCCCGCATTCTTTACCTGGCTTACCGCGCATACGGTGGCTGTCCCTGTGGCGGGCCTGGGCGTCAAGCTGATTGCCACCGCGTTCCATTTGCAGACACTCATGGTTTCGATGGGAATGGGCTATACCCTTGCGGCAGAAAAGTACATGGGGCCTCTCATTAAGTATTATCTCAGCAAATGGAAGATCGCGCGTCTGTCCGAAACAACGCGTCAGGTATTTGCAGAGGTTGAAGCTAAAGTTACCGCCTCCATTCCGGAAGGCTCTGCCGTCCCGGTCAAGTTGAAGGGGCTTCGGGCCTATCAGTCCCTTTTGACGGGGAATATCGCGCTACAGATTCTTGCTTTGGTTGTTGCAGGGAAGGTGGATACGTCCGTGGCACAGGATCTGAATGCTCTCCGCCAGAATAATGACATCGATTTTTCCTCGGATGCCCAGCGTCAAAAGTTTGACACGATGTTCGGGCGTTTCCAGTTTCAGACTCCCGCGGTGTCCGTGAAGCTCAGCTTGGGTGATAGCATCCTGTTTCAGATGCGCGCCAGATTCTCGGCGTTTTTCACCATGTTCAGTAACAGGGATATTCTGAAATCATATGCCATTGAAGGCTATGCTTCCGGTATAGGGATGGCGCTCGTCAATACCGAGATCGGATCGCTCGCCGGTGTCGTTCCGGCTGGGCATGCGGCCGCGGCTGATGTTCATGGGGTTCAAAGTTTGACGATCGATGTCCAGCATGATGGTCTCGTTCAGGTGATGGAAAAAGGCGTGTTCAAGGGCGTCAATTCAGTTTTGGAATCCGCCAGAGTCGATTTTCGATTGACTGCCGATCAGATGTACGCAACGGGCGCTGTGGGCATTGTGGAACATGACATGATCTCTTGGGGTCAGCGATCCATTCAGTACGCTGTCTCAGAAATTGCCGGCATGGATGCCAACACGTTCTTTTTCTCGACGGTGGCGCATCTGGCCTCCGTTGTGGGAGTCCATAATGAAACCGGTGATATGGTTTTAAAAGGTTGGAATCTTGGGCATGCTCAAATGTTCGAGGGAACCCGCCAACGAGTGAATGCCTCGCCAGCTGCGGGTGAGACGACGCATAAGGCTTTCTCAGAGCTCGAGAAGATCGCTCAGACCCGGCGCACGGACGCTTTGGCCAAAGCTTTTTCTGAAAACATTGCGCGAATTGACATGGGGCTCTTTTTGGATGGGCAGCGGATCCTGGTAGATACTCAGCGTGGAAAAATTGAGGCTGACAGTCTGAAAGCGGCGAATGCGACTCTGGATTCCGCAGCTAAAGTTGTGTCAGATTCCGGATTTAATCCTGCGAGCAAAGACGCCTTGTTGCTCAAAATGCAGGTGGAGTCCATGATTCAGGTTGCGCTGAACGGTGGTGCGGTGTCCCAAATGAAGTTTCCCGCTGCGGTTGAGAGCGCCCGTGCTCAAGCGGCGGCGACGCCCTTCTATATTAGAGCTGGCGAGGCGTTGTGGTCCGGAACGAAGTCCGGAGTCAATGGGGTCGGAGCCATGCTCACTTATGTGTTCAGTACGACGTCAGCCCCAGCAGCGGAATCTCCGGCGGGGATAATCCCCACAGGCGAGGTTTCCACTCAAACGCCTCCCGTGACGATTGCTGAGAAACTTCCTTTTGTGGTGCCGGCACCCGCTACGCTTCAACCCGCGGAGACGGCAGCGCCAGTTGTAACTTCCTCTGTGTCGGAAACCGAGACAGTGATTGCGCCTGAATCGGCTTCTGCTGTTTCGGCAGAAAAAGCTGCCGCGGATGAAGCTGAATTAAAAGCGGAAATGGAACGGGTCGAAGCTCTGAAGGCGCGGAATGCCGAATTAAAAAAACAGTTGGCTGAGAAGCAACGTCTTGCCGCTGCGAAGGCTGCTGCCGAAAAAGCCGAATTGGTCACAACCGCGGTTCAACCGATGCCTTTAGCAGGGAAGTTTGTGATCAGCCGGGACACATTGCCTTCGGATGCGAAGGGTGCTGAGCGGCTTATGGCGAAAAGGGATGTCCGCCAAATAGATCTCGCGAATATTCCCGCGGATGCCAAATTCTTCTCGTATCAAAAAGGAAGAGGCTTATTTAGTTCAAAAGCCGAGATACCCGTTTCACCTATGGAAGCCACTTACGTTCGTATTGGGAAAAATGTTTTCCGAATCGATCAGCGTCCCATCGTGAGCGGCACATCACCGGCGCCGAAAGTGCCGATGCCTTCTACTCCGGCTTCCACAACATCGCCTGTAATTGAAACGCAGCCACCCAAAGTGCCCCAGGCCGTAGAAACAACTCCCAAGCTTCCGGAGGCTGCCCAAGATGTGGTTGACCTGCAAGATATCAATTTTGGTAAAGGTGTCTTTTTGGTTCCGATTACCAAGGAGTTTTCGGAAACACTTACAGCCAAGGGAATCGTTCTCACACCCGTAACGCTTGGCGATAAAACCGTTGAGAGCGCCGTGATCACGAACCAGCAAAAAGAGGCGGAAAGGGCCGTTTTTGTCACGGTCCGCGATGCGAAGGGGAACTACCTGCAGGATGGGACAAGTGGTTTTCCAAAACTTTTCCCGGTTCCGTTGGAACAATATGCATCCTATGTCAAGGATGGACGCATCCGCCAGGAAGAAGGTGCCAGTGCCATTAGTGCAAAAGCAGTTGTTGAAGGACTGGCCGTTAGCGGAACGTCGGGGAGTGCCGAGGCCATGCTTCATGGAGTCCTGCAAGGTATCGACAATGATTCGTTGCAGAAGGCTTTGAACGGCGATCAGCAGGATCGTCCGATTCCGACCCGGGTTGACGAGATCCTTTTTGGCCGCGGGAACCAGCCTCCGGCGATCGTGGCACTGAATCGCGAGTCCGAACTCAAGGGAGAGTATTCGGAAAATTACAAAAAATGGAATCTCTTTGCCGAGGCGGGATTCCAGGCGGTGGTGAGAGAGCACTACTATGAAAAAAATTATTCCCAGCAGATGCAAGAGTCTACCCAGGATCTGGGTGGCGGAATCGGGGTGATCACACAAAAACCGGTGATGGTTGAAACTTCAACGACATTGCTGGACGATCCTCTTTCGGGTTTTGTGGGCATCGGGGTCAGGACCGGGAGTGATATCAGGAAAAGCAACGCGGTTCTTCAAGCGGACGCGGCATTGGCGGCAAGCAACTATCGGATCGGTGTTTCGGCGACTGTTTCAGACAAACTCTACCATCTTGTGGAGATCGCGATTCTAAACCAGAGACTGGCGGTGCTGAAATCCGGTCGTGACAATGTCGCGGCGCTGATTCACACGCAACAAAAACTTATGTCCGGAAATAATTCGTTCGTGCCGGGCTTTGAGGAACAGCTCGATGTTTCTATGAAGAACCTGGATGTCCAAATCAATTCGATCCTTGCCTCGCGTGATTGGCACAAGGTCGAACTTGCGGCTCTCATGGGGCGTAATCCGGCCGCAGCTCTCACGGACAGGAATTACGCGACTTTTGTTGAGACGCTTGACTACAAGACCATCCAGGAATCGGCGGCGAGACCCGAGAGTTCGAGCGAAGCCCTTCGCGCCATTGTCGAGCAAGCGCAGAATTATATTCTCTGGCGTGCCGCTCAACAGGACAAGGTATCGGGGTTCAGGTGGAGTCTCACCGCGCCGGAACTTTCCGCGTACCTTGGAAGTGAAAGCGGTCTGAATGCCAATCTCAATCTTTTCTCACTTAACTTCGAATGGTCATTCGCAGCGTACAAAGAGAATCTTAAGCACGGGGCTTACACCGAAGCCGCCAAGGCGTCTGTCATGGCACGCATGACGATCCTCCAGCACCAGGCGCTTAGCAGGGTTTATGATCTTGAGGCGCAACACGAATATCTGGCGAAACTCAGGAATGAAGCCCAGATTCAGTCCCAATTACTTCGTGTGATGATCGAAAGCGGGGACCTTAAATCTTTCCGGGATATGGATCCGAACGCCGCAATGGATGAATATATAAGGCTTCAGGATCTGATTGCTTCCGCAGACGGTTTTTTGATGCACTTGACGGACGCCGAGAGCGAATTGCAGAAGACCTTGGATAGCATTTCTAAAGGAATGGCGGATGTTGCCAGGGAAAATGCTTCTTTGGCCAAGGAAATTGGATTCGATCCGACGGGCGAGCATTACCGGGCCGCAGGGAATATGAGCTACAAGGAGCTTACGGGGTTCTTAGATGCCGAGGCTCAGGCAGTTGTTGACAATTACAATAAGGCCGGGGATGAACAAGATGCCTTCATCTATGAATTGATCCCGAAGAATTCGCAGCTTACCGCCGAGCGTTTTGAGGCCGTGGCACTGAGATTGGATTATTTCCGCAGCGAGCGGCTCCGCTTGTTTGGTTATCTGAATGCCGGAGCCGGAATGTCTCTTTCAGCGAAGGATGCGCCGGAAGCCTATGCTCTTAACGCGGGGATCGGTTTCGAAGTTCCGGTCATTGATTTCACGAAATCCTCCGAGCGTTTCTCCAGGGATTTTGCCGGGAGGCGGGCGGATGCCCAATACGCGGATTTGGAAGATCGGACCTATGTGGAAGCAAAAATTCTTATTGAAAGAATGGTTTCCTTAACCGGTCAGATCATCATCGATCGGGCCCAGCTTAAAGAAGCCCAGGATCTTAAAACCAAGACCGAAAGAAGTGGAAATGATACGAGAAACGCGAACCAACTCAAAGGTGACGAAGGAATTGATCTGAATCTGAAAAAGGCCATGATTGACGGTTCAAGTAAAGTGGCGGAGGCGGAAACGGCTCTGGCTGCGGCGATCGAAAATCGCGCGAAGGTCCAACTCCTTTTACACCAGCTCGTGAACGGAAATTTCGACCCGATCCTTCCGGAAACAAAACTCGCCGAAGCGGATCGGAAGTTTTCAGATCCCGCGTACCAATCTAAGCTCAAACAGATCGTGAATCCTTATTTCCGTATTTTGGACCTCCAGGGGGCCTTCCTGCCTTCTGCCGGGGAGGAGCTTGAATCGATGGAAAAGGTTTTGTCCTCGGTAGTTGAGGACCTGGCTGGAAAGTTCAAGTTGCAAAGCATCGGGGATAAAGGGCAAAAAGAAAATTTCGAGCAACAGAAGAAATTGGTCGAACAGCAAAAGGAACGTCTCGAGCAACAGAAGAAATCGATCGAACAGCAAAAGGAACCTCTCGATCAGAAAATGGAAGCCCTTGCGAGGCAAGAGAAGAATCTAAACAAGCAGGACAAGCATTATGATAAGCAGCGGAGCGATTTGGTGAAACAACAGCAGGACCTCGAAAAGAAAATTAAAAAAATCAACGAGCCGAGCGAAAAAATAAACGAGGAACTCAGTCTCACGACAACCTATTTGACGCTCTTCAAGGCCATGAACAGTCTCCAGAAACTTGCCGACAAAGCGAACGTAGATCCTTCCGGGGATCATCGTGAAGACGTTCGGGTCCTTCTTCAGGATCTGACGGACGGGGTTTCCGCTTATGTGACTTCGGACTATTTGCTCGACAAAATGCTCTATCTTAAAGCTTATGCTCATCGGGATGACTGGTATGAGGGGATGAACTCCATTCTTGCCTTCATGCAGGATCATACCCAGGTTCAGGGGGTTACGGGACGCATTGCAGCTCTTGAGGGTGCCTTTGTGAATATTGAAAAAGCCTGGGCCGTGATGAAAGGCCGCCTCACGATCAACGTGGGGGCTTCACTTCAGGTATCCGCGGGAACCATGGAAGGGGATGTCGAGACGGCTCGCGCGGGCGGGATCTTCCGGCACATCGTCCGGGTCGTTTTTGGCGCGAGTGCTTCCGAGCGGCGCACGGCAGGAGAACTTTTGGCAGAGTCTTCGCGCGCGGTGCTGCAGCGTGCTGAGGATCAGCGTAAAGAATTGGAGGCTACGGCATTTCAGAGCGAGGGCGAGTTGGCAAGTTTGGAGTCCCGGATACAACTTTATCAGAAGATCAAACAACAATTTGTCGACTGGAGGGCGGGTTATGAGCCTAAGCCCGAAGGGATCCGGAATATCGTTGACAGGCTTCGAATATTTTTGGGAAATGACCGGACGACCGACGAGCGCTACAAACTGAAAATCGGAGAGTTTGATGCCCGTATCGCAAGCGACACCCTTGCCATTCGTGTGTTGAGAGATCAGTTGCTGAATATGGGTTTCTCTCTTGAAAGTATTCGCAAAGAACCCGCTTATACGCAACCGGCGGCGAAGGAAGCTGAAGCCGATCAACTTATTTATGACCAACTTCGCGAACTTCAGGGACAGAGCTATAGCGCAAGGATGGCCGGAATCGATCTGGCGATCCAGTCGGCCATGGCAGGCGAGAATGCGGCGCAATCACCTTTCTCCGCGTCGTCGTCTATGAGTGATTCTTCGTTTTTCGGGGATTTGGGTGTTTTTTTTCAGAGCCTCAACGCGGATGCGGGTGCCCCGGGTTCTTTCGGGAACCGTTTTGCGGTGATAACTTTCAGCGGTCCTGAGGTGACCGGAAGCGAACGTGAGATCTTTACACTCATGATGCGCCAGTCGCAGAGTGTGAATGAATCGGTTCTCAAAGACAGGGAGGCTCTCATCCGCGAACAGGCATTGGCCGTGGTGGCGGAATTAGGCCGAGTGAGGTTGCTGAACCGTATTTATCAGGACGTCCTTGATAAGACTTTACCCCTTGAAGCTCAAGAAAGAATGATCAAAGCAAGCCGCTATGACCAGGCGGAAAAAGCTTCCAGCTTGAAGATCCTCCAAGAGATCCAGTCTCTTGAGTCCCGGGATGCTTTACTTCAAAAGATCAGCGAGCTTTTAGGAAGTGCTTCCGGACTTACGGATGAAGAAAAAACCAAAGAGGTTGCTGCGAAATTTAGCGAATGGTTGAAAAATGACCCGGCGGCTCTTGAAAAAGAGCTCAATGATCTCAAGGGCCGGGCCAGGGACTTGGCGATCGAAAAGAATCTCGAAGAGGAAATCAATAAGCTCAAGGAGCGGGCCGCGGATCTTGGGATCACCGTGGACCTTATCGAAGGCCTGGATCTCAAGGGGGTTGGACTTCCCGCAGATTATCAATCGGAAGAGGCTTATAGGGCTGTCTTGAGAGAACAAATGACCCAACAGCTTGGGACAGTTTTGAGTCAGAGCCGGTTCCAGCTTTCGATTCGCATGGGGATGAGCCAGCCTCCTCGCGAGTCTGATTTCTCAAAAGGGCAGCCGAGCGTTGCCTTCGGTCTTAACTATTTAGTCTATGACAACAATCTTAGCGCGACCCAGAAATACTGGAGTCAGATGGGGCAAGTTGAGCAGTTGCAGGAGCAGCAGTGGAATCTGACGGACCGGAAAGAATGGGTGGAACTGAATCTGGATCTAAAAAAACTGGACGAGGAAGTCAGCCTTCGCAAGGTTGCGGTAGCGGATGCTTATGCTTCGTTCGAGCGGGCGAAGCAGCGGGCCAGCCTATACGGGTATGTCGATACAGCGACGGATTTTTCACTTCGCTATATGAACGAACTTAAGGCTTATAAAAGCGCAGTGGATAGTTACTGGGCTGCCAACCAGAGCTTGGTGGATTTTGCCGAGCGGCACGACATTAAATTTCAGCCTTTTGCGAAGACGATGGATGTCGGATCCATGCTGGGTTTGATGATCCCTCATTGGGCCGAGGGTCCAACGGCCGAAAGCAAGGAGACTTTACCTGCCGCGAAAGTGCCTGACATGAGTAAAACGGGTGCCTTATATCCGCAGTTCTATACTTCTCCTGATGTAAATGAGTATGCTGACAAGTATCCTCACATGAAGGATTCTGCCGGGATATTGCTGAAATCTCTCGGGATCGAGGCTCCCTCCGCGGAATTAAATACATTGATGGCGAACATTCTTGGCCGTGTTGCTGACCGCTATGGAAAGAAGGACCCTGACGCCTGGGTACGGCGTGTCGCGGCGATGTATGAACGCCTTAACACGAAGGACACGACGGGTCCCGACGCGGGTAAGAATTTCTTTGATAAAACGGAATTTATGAAGACCGGGGTTTACGCCCAGAACTGGGCCAATCTGTGGGGGCAGTGTTTCACGATGGGTCCGGAGTCCACGGCACTTCTTACAGAGGCCGGTGTCGATCCGCAGCAGGGGGTTACCGATCCCGAGCATCAGGGCATCGACCTTAACCGTGTTGTTTTGGCGGCGTTCTTGAGTGATCTGAACGAATTGGGCAAAATCCGAGGAGAGAAAGACGAGGCAGCTCTTGTGGATCAGTCGCTTGTCAACGATATCCCGGAAGCGATGAAAGCGCTTCAGTATGATGCTAATTCGCAAAGGGCTCGGGAGGATCAATCGCCGAAGCTTACATACTCTCTGCGCAGCCCGGTCCAGGGCGCGGAGATCCTTACGCTCGTGCTCTATCGCGCGCTTGGAAACGAAACCGTTCGTAATATGAAATTTAGTGAGATCCTTAAGGATCCTGACCATCGAAGAGCTCTGGAAATGATCGCGCCCGAGAACAATCTGAACAATTTGTTTTTGCGAGTGCTCGGCCAGCGCAACACCGATGATTGGGTGGCCGGTTGGCAGCATGCGGCCCAGTCTTCTTCAGTGGTTTTGGGGACTTATGATCCGATAACTCAAACCGTGACGCCAAAGAGGATGAAAGTCGATGATCCTCAGGTCATGGCGGGGGTCATGGCCGAGAACGCTCAGATCAAATTGTCGGATATCCCCGTCGGGGATGATCTGATGCTTCGCAGTGATTTGCTCGCGCGGTTCCGTGACCATGTTGAGCATTCTAAAAATTTCGACGTTTCCGACAAGACGATCTTTGAAAAATACAATCCCGCTGCGCCGCTCCGGCTTAATGCTCTTTTGAGAAAAATGGGGGGTGCCACGAGCATCACGGATGATGCGACAAAAACGGTCGTAACAAAAGAGGCTTTGGAGAACCGTCGTGATGCGTCCATGGAGGCGGAGCGCCAGGCCCTGTTGACCGGAGAAGCGACGCCATATATCAATCAGATTCTCTTTGGTTCCGGATTTGACACTGGAGAAAAGCGTGATGAGTGGCTTGGCAGGACGATTCAGGACAGGCTAACTGAAACAGAAAAAGTTTTTGATATCTCAGATAATCTCAAAACCGCGCTCATGCCGTACGTTCGGGACCAATGGAAGGCTGCCGGCATTAACGTAGACGCCTATGATGATCAGGCGATGCGCATCAGGCTTTCCGATGTGGATGGCATGTTCTATGCCATTGCGCAGGATATCGCCGAAGGAAAAAGAGTTTGGTCCGATTTCTTTAATCCGGACGGTACGCTCAAAGATGAAAGCCTTGCGAAGTCTCTATTCTGCCTGATATTCAATCAGAAAGGTCAGAATGCTATTGATTCCTATCTGAAGGCCACGGATTCGATTGGTGATTATCAAGCTAAGAACCGACGCTCGAAGCCGGGGGATCGTATGGCAACCGCCCGTGAGCTGGTGCTTAGGCTGAAGGAAGACAAAGTGGATCTGAATCAGTTAACTTCGGATCAAATTCTGGCAGATTCACAAAAAGTTATTGACCGTCGTTTGTTAATTTATAACGACAGCCGCAAAGACGATGTCAAGCTGGATATCAAGCGCAATGATCTTGATTCGGAAGATGAGAAATTGCAAGAGCTCCGCAAGGTGACGGGCGATTCCCTGACTCCCCATATCTATTACAAATGGGTGAGAACCGTTCTTGATTCGAAGACCACTGTCGGTGCGAACCTGTCGGCGAAGGTGAAAGCGTATGAGCCGAAAAAGACGATGCCTTTTTGGATGACCGAAACGGAACGTGATCGTATCGTTGGTTCTATTGACGCGTTGAAAAAAGAACCCTACAGCTTGAATGAAGCAAAAGCCTGGATCTCGGAGCAGGTGCGCTGGGGATTGGCCGTGCCGACGGACCCCGCCGTCACGGAACAGAAAATCCTTCGTCGCGTGGGGGTCGAAATGTATCTTCAGGCCGTGAACTCGCTTTATCCCGTGACCGATCAAAACGGCCCCCAGAGCCTGACACGCGGTGAATTGTCGGCCTATTCGCGTAATGTGATGCTGCAGGAAGACCTCCATGGACAGCAAAATGGTGAGGCGCTTGAATTTTATGCCCAGTTACTCACGGGGCGAGGTCTCTTGGCCGCTGCGCTGGATGGCCGTGAGATTTCTAATAATCCTTATAAAAATATAGCTGTCAATTTTCCACATGAGATTGCGCGAAGGTTGCAGGAGTTTGGCTACGGTGTAGATGCTGCCGGAAATCCGACAAAGACAAGTAAAGCCAATCTTAGTAGAAGGGACGAATTAGATAAATTGACTATTTGGGCTAAGGCGAATCATCCTGGCTGGGCGAGTGAGAAGATCTTTGGAAATATTTCCCGCGAACTTGAAATGCAGATGTGGGGACATCGGAACTTTCTAAAAACACAGGGAGCGTTGCCCCAAAGAGTTTATGATTGGCTGGCGGATGCGGCGATTATGGACGCCGTTCTTTACAGCACGCACAATTATTTTGCTTCTCCAGAAGCCGTCCCGGGACTTGTTCGCGGAGCGCGAAATGGTCGATTGAAAATTCCGGAAAATGAAGTAGGCCGTCTCCATCGTCGTTATGCTACGGAGCTCTATCAGGATGACGACATCCGACAGGCTAGTAATAAAAATGAATCCATGCGCTCTTATAGATTCCTTTACAGACAGATCTTTGGAGTGGATCTGCCGGTTACGATCGGTCCGGAAGCGGATAAGGCCTTCGGGATTAATTGGGCCCTTCAGAAATTCGATGATCTTTCAAAGTCTCTCGAGGTAAAGAATTATACGCCCGCGCAGATCGAAGCGGCCAAGTTCGAATTCATCGTAGAAATGAAGGATGCCAAGGACGCTTTGGCTCGCGCTGTTTATGGGGAAGTTTCGGATCCCGCTAATTTCAAAGGTCTTACTGGTATCACTCCGACTTTAGATACGTTTTTGAACGAACGCGCGAAATGGTTTATCGATAATTACACCACACAAAAAGATCGCTATTCCAAGGAACGCTCGGTTGCCGCAAGTGACAATGCTCGCAAGGTTGAAGTGGCTCGTCGAGCGCTTGACGAGATTCGCCAAAAGAGTCTGGCCGAGCTGAAGAAGCGGTTTGAAACAAACCACGAAGCTTATGAGGTCGTTCTCAAACAGACGGTGGAGATTCTGAAAACCCAGCTTGGGGAGCTGAACGCCGACGAACTGAAGAAGAAACCCGTTACCTTTGAGTATCAGCAGTTCCTTGATTTTGCTGGGGAAATGATGCAGTCGGGGTATTCGGCCAAGGAAGTCCTTCTGTTACACGGTTATATTTTACCGGAGATCATGCGGATCATGAAACCCGAGGTCGCCGTGAGGGAAGGGAAAACCGCAACCATTGATGATGTTGTAAATAAATACGAGAAGGCGCAGGTCCAGCATCGCGCGAGTGAAGTCCTGGATAGCGCGGAGGCTAACAAGCCGGAGGATCTGATCAAGGGAATCGATGAACAAACGGAGTTTTTCAAAAAAGTTCAGTCGCGGGAAAACACCGTCCGGACGACGCGCGCGGCCATCAACGCTATGCTTAAGGGGGATGGCGCAGTGCCGCTGGATGTGACGGAACAGGCGCTTGGTGATGAAGCTCAAAGGATCGCGGAAGACAGCAAGAACCGTGATATTCCCGACGGCTACATTGAAGCTTGGCTTGCCTTGGCCGTGGAGATGTATGAAACCGCGAAAGCGGCCAATGTTGGCAAACCCAACATGAAAAGGATCCTTTATGAGGCGGATAGTCTGCTTCGGGTGGGTCTGGCTGCTCAGCCAGATCCGATTGCCTGGAAGCCTGAGGATGTTGAGAAGATTATGACTGGGACACTTGATTTTATTTTTGGTAAGGAGAATGCTCTGAATCCATATCGGAAATTTCCCCAAGGAATGACTGATTCAAAAGTGTATAGCAGGGATGCTTATGTCCATCCGGATCGGGCGTTTTTAGATCGAGCGATTAATCGTGACCCGATGAAGATAAGCCTTGAAGCAGCGCTCGAAACAAAATGGAAAACGCAAGTTGAACGGGATGCTGCGCGTAAGCTGATTGTTGATCGGGTTAACGCATTACTTAAGAAAAACGCCATTACTCCGTTGGATCTTTATGAGTTCATGCAGCGTGTTAACGACAAGTATCAACGCCTTTTGGATGTGTCCTATGAAGCAAAGAACGAACAGAAGATAACTCCGGTTGATCTGCCACGTCCCAAGTTCGAATCGCCCTTGAGGATAGCCTTGCTCGAAGATCTCCAAAATCCTGACCCTGCGAAACGCATAGGATTGTTGGAAATGCTTTTCCCCGAGATGCCAACGGCGGATTACCTAGCGCAGGATCAACTAGTCAATGATAAATTGGCGGCTGTGTCGCGACGTATGAATACAGAATTTTTAAGCCAAAATAGCCCCACAGAAAAGTTAGAGAAGACATGGTTTTCAAAATATATTAATTTCGGAAATAGCCAAGCGCCCTTGGCAGGTATTTTTGCTATGGCTTTTATCTTCTCAGCCGTGGCCTTTCTTTTGAGAACGTTTTTGAGAAAAGGAAAGTATGAGTTCCGTTCTTCAGTCTCTCCTGTGCCGACCGGTGCGACTGGAATTGGTACTTCTGGCTCGGATGTCTCAACGCGTTCTGAGATCCGAGAGAGTGATCTATCTGGTAAGGAGAAGGGGCAAAAAGCCTGGCTGTTCAGCCGTCGGTTGGCAGATTTCCGGATCAATCTTGCCAAAATGTTGTTTGCTTTTACGGATATAACCATTATTGGGTGGGCGCTGGCATCGGTATCACCGTGGGCGGTCGCGGTGGTTGCTTCTGTGATCATAGCGTCGATGTTCGTGTTCAAGCGTTTATACAATAGCTTAAGCGAGACATTTTTCTCGACGCTTTTAGCACGTCCAAAAGGTTTTCTCTGGTTGGCGGGCACAGCTGTTGCAGGCATATTAGTGAGTGATTTGTTTTTTAAGACGGCGATTTTAGCAGGACTAAAGCTTTGGTTTGGTTTAAATCCATTTGCGCTTGTTTTTGTTGTTGTCCCTGTACTGCTTTTGATCTTGATGTTGCCTCTGGTTGATAAGCAAAGCGGTTTAATTGTTGATGACGTTTCTCCTGATGGATGGGAAAAGTCCGATGAGGAGGTTGATGCGATTCTTGATGACATCCAGGCTGTGGGCGCGGCGGAACATGAGCATAAAAATGTGACCGTTTCAGGGGAGAGTGTTGCGGCGGTTGAAAATAGAATTCGCAAGAATCTAGGAGAGCCTATGGATCTGAATGAGGTTCTCGCCAAGGATAAGAAGTTTACTGCAAAATTGGAAAAGAAGGGCTTGAGTGTCAAATTTGAAAACGGTGAGCTTGTAGCGTTTGTTTGTCCGTGGTTAATGGAGAAGGACCCTGACGTTCTGGATAACGTGGTTGAGGCTCTTGCCCGTATCTTGATCGGGAACAATTTTAAACAAACGCGCGTAGTCTTGATGGCCGGCTCTCGAGGCTGGGGCTCTGACGAGCAGAAAATTGCGGACGAAATTCATAAACGAATTACGCCCTTCTGGAAGCACCTCGGATTTCAGGATGGTACCCGTGCGGTTAAAGGACATGAGCGTATTGTCATTGCTTATTTCCCGGGGGATCGTAAGCCGGCCAGAAACGTTCATATGTGGGGAGCCTTTACGGGTTATGGGGAAGACGGCACGTCTGGTAAATACTCGGGGGATTTTTCAGGTACGTCAAAGGGATCGGTCTTTGAATACCGTCTTGGAAAGAAAGGGAATTATCCCGGCCGGCAAGTTCTTATCGGAACCAGAACCGCGCTGGAGGCCTACAAAAGGGATAATCCTCAAAAACTTGAGGCGAATGCGCTCCTTCTCTACTTTCCTCTTCTCAGTAATCCATATATCAGAGGGATAGCCACAGATTCGACGCCTTTTGTTCCTTATGACCATAGCTTAGGCGATTTTTCTAAATATACGATCGCTGATTTAGTAGATGTCCCGGCTCTTTTGGCTGCGTTAAGCGCCAACCGTGCGAGCGACGTTCTTGTTCGGGATGCATACAATGTGCTTTCAGTAGCGCAAGAATATGATGCGGCGCTTGGTACGTTGAAAAAAGAAAATGCCAAACTCACCGGAGCTTCCGTGCGGGCTGAGCAGGTTTTAGAGGCAGAAGCCAGGAGGAAGGCTGAAACCATTGTAATGACCGCCGCGTTAAACAAAGTTATGGAGAACCGGGATCTCTTCAAGAAAGTCGATAACCAGCCGGGTCTTGCCCTTCCTTCCCAGCTTGTCGCGGATGCTGAAAAGGTAAAAACGCGGTTGGATGAGATCGACTCGGAAGTTCGTGCGGCAAAGGCGGCCGTGTCTGTGGCAGAGGCTATGCCCGAGGCGACGGATGCGGAGAAGAAAGCAAGGAAAATCGCGGTTGAGGATGCCGGGAGTAGACTCCAGGCACTGAATGCGCTGCTTAGAGACGAGCTGGCGCAGCTCAATTGGAAGAAAGATTACTTGAATAGGCAAATCCTCGACCAGATCTATTCGAGGCAGGTTAGACAGATTCGGAATGAAGATGCGCGCGATATGTTGGCGCTCAAGGATTTCCTGCCGCGGGAGGAAAAAGACAAAAATGGGGAGCCCATTCCCAGAGTCCGATTCAGCACTACGGTAGATGGTGGAAATTTTGCGTTCTCAGGTGCGGTCCCGTATTTTGCTCGCGCGTTGGCGCTGCGGCCGGATCTAGGCGTGTTGCAGGGGGCTACTTTCTACCGCTCCAAGGGAGCCAGCATGGGATGGACTCAAGGCCGTGCTATTCACAAAATGCTTTTTCGCACACAATTGTTGGCGGCGGCGCTTTCGAACTATAACCGTGCTTTTGGAAAATACACCATTCCCACGAAGATTTCCCGTCTAATGGCCCGACAGATGGCCGGTTTTGTCTGGAATCCGTATTACACGAGAATCCTTTTGCTTTCAGGTTTTGTTTTCCGCGAACTAGAGAGGCAGTTTCCCACAGAAGTCGCGGTGAAGGGTCTTACCCAGGAGAAGCTTACTGATGCGACGACTAAAGGTGTTATGAATGCTGATAACGGTTTAGGCGGGAAATACAATGGTGAGGATGAGATCGTTACCGCGACGCCTTCGGATAGTTGGGAGATCGTTCGTTACGCACGTGCCAATATTGACAAAATCCGCAAGTATAAGGAAATGCAGGCAAACAATGCCGCGCCTTTCACGCTGTTTTTGTATCGGACTTTTGTCCTCGGTTCACGGATGGTGATGAATCGGATGCCTTGGAATCCAGTGGCGTTGGATGCGTTACCCAAGGAATATTTTGAAGAACTTGCTTCGATCGAGCCTCCGATGCAGGGTGTCAATTCGGCGCTTCTGGTTCGCGCAGACAGCAAGGGGCTTATAGGCGACGACCGGAACTCTAGCTTTTTGTCGACGGTTAAACAGGCTTCCAAGTGGTTGCTTTCCAATGACATCCCGACGTTACACCTTCGGTTTTACGGGAGAAGCTTTGCTCTCACCAAGCCATCCAAATTTTTTGATGACAAACCAACAGGTGGTATTTTCAGTAATCCTCTATGGCGCTCGACCCTGTTTTTCATGCTTGTGGCGGCGGTTATTCCCGGCATTTATGGTGTCACGGCCGTCTACGCGGCCCAGTTGCTTACCTTTTTTATCCTCGGCGGGGTGATCGCGACGCCGTTGTTGGGTGCCTTGTTGAATTGGATCGAGAGTTGGGGAGTGAAAGGGCCTGGTATGGCAAAGAGGCCCGAGAATAAATTGGGCAAGGTCGGGGCCTGGACGAAAAAATTGTTTAGCCCGGGCATAGACTTTATTGAATGGACGGATGAAAAAGGGGAGCCAATCTACCTCAGTTCCGTGTTTGATATTTGGGATCAATCCGAAGTCGGAGACGCGATAGGCCGGCTGCACAGTTTTGGGGACTCACCTGGTGCCCAACCGGCTGACATTGTCATGCGGACTGAAACTCCGACCAAATATTTTTATCCTGCTACGACCCGCCGGGGTTTTATGGTCGGTTTTGTTATGATCACATTATTGGTCGGGATTGGCGTAGGAGCAGCGGCTGCGACCACATTTATTGTGGGAGTATTGCTCGTAGCCCCTATTATCTCATTTCTTCTTAAAATGGGACTGCGTTCAGAAGAATACAAACATCGTCTCAAGAACTTTTTGGAAAAATCATGGCTCCTCATGAAAGACAGGAGCCATCCGGATAATGGGTCTAATGGAGTGGATAATCCGAGGTTTAACGAGAACCTTGCCAGGTTTATCGGAAATACTTCCGCCGCCGATATTGTTGCAAGACGTGCTTCGCCAGATGGGGAGAATAAAGTAGAGAAAGTGATGAAGGATGCGATTAAGAATTTTATGAGTTCGGATCGTTCGAGTTCATTGAAATGGTTTGCACTTTTGTACAAGGAATCGTGGCGTGCCAAGAAAGATTCGATGGGAAAACCGCCCTATGAAGCGCGGGAATTCAGACGGATCGGAACGCATAAGATTTTAGTGGCCTTAACTTTGGCTGTGGCTGGCCTTGGATTGCCGTACTTCTCCGTATTGATACCGTTTTTTTACGTATTGCTAGCGATGCCGCTCTGGTATGCCACATTGATCAAGCCATTCTCGGATTATCAAAGTGGATACGTTTTTCCTGAGAAGGTGTCCAAGTGGTTGATGCGAGGCAGAGGAGTTCTTTCAATCCTCGCGACAGTTGCTTTCTGGCGTTGGGATGTGATGCAACATTTCTTCGGGTGGTTCAACCAGATCTTTATGAAGGATAGCTTCTTTATCACCGCTGGTTCCGGCATGGGAGGGATGGACGGCGCTCCTGGGCTTTTCCAGCTTGGTTTGCAGGGCAATAGTTCGTGGATCATGATCTGGGTTGTTTTTCTGGTCGCCAGTTATACCGTTCGTATTCTCGGTTTCCTGGGGGTATTCGGGTGGGATCTGATTCAACGGAAAAATCTTTCTGGTGTATCAAATGATGAACTCATGAAGATAAAGGAAAATACGGGCGATGTCCGCATGGCAGTGGCCGGTATGCTTTTGAAGGAGCGTGCAGAAAAGGAAAAAAATAAAAAAGCCCAGCAAACGACACCACCAGCTCGTTCGGAATTGCGGGAGATCACGCTGACGGATAAGGATGGAAATCCACTAGGGCTGGATGGTTTTGAGCATTATCTGGAGCAGGCGTGGCTGGCGAACGACTATGTGAAGGCGCATCCGTTGCCGGTGGCAAAGCCGGTCGGGAAATATCTTTTGGTGCTGGATCCGACGATCGCGGCCAAGCTGAGGGTGCAAGGGAATCCGAATCCCAAAGGGTTGCAGCCGGTCCGGGCCGTGGATCCCGCCGATTTCAATTTTGAGAAGATCCGGGAGAAATTCCTTGTCCCGCGCGGCATCCTGGCGACCGTGAAGTCCGGGGGCGTCGATGATTATCTGGTGCCGCCGCAAGATATGACCGTGCCGTTCCATATGCTGATGATCTCTAAGGCCGTTCGTCCGAACATTTTGATCGCTGGCGATGTGAGAACGGCGCTGGACATCGCGACGCGCAACCCGCATCTGAAATTCCTTCAGAACACGGACTGGTACGCGAACAATCATCGTCATCTGCATGTGACCACCATGGAGTTGCCGATCGAAAAGCTTTTGTCTCAGGCGAAGGTCCAGGGCACTCTGGAAGGCGTCAAGGTTCTGAAGATCCATGCCTGGCCGCTTACGCACGCCATCTTTGAGGATTCGGATAATGGAAAACTCACCGCCGCGGCGATGAAGTTCATCGGCGTGCTGCAGAAGGCGCAGATCCCGCACTGGACCGAAATGTCCGAGGGTCGCGTGATCGTTTCCTATGGTGAGCCGAACGGGCCGATCGCCGCGGTGGGCGCGGATCTCGGAGAAAATCACAGTATTCATGTCCTGGAGTCCTTAGGCGCGGTTACCGTTTCTCCCGATAAAGCCGGCCTTACGGAAGCCCGGATCGATCAGGGCCTCAAGGCGGCGAGCTTGAACACCGCTACGGAATCCGAGCTCTTGCAAAAGGCGGGCTTGAAGGCGGTCAAGGCTGGTTATGCGGCCCATATAGGATTGCGGGACGAGAGCGCTGGCTATGAGCCGGTCGAACGCACTGAAGCAATCGCGTCCTTAAAGCTGAGCCTGGACAAGATGCTGGATCAATTAAAAGTAATCCCTCTCTTGGTCGATGCGGCAGAGAAAGATCCTCGGATAGATGAATTCTTTGGAGCGATCCGCACCGGCGTTGATGGCAATCACCCGGCGGATGCGATCGCTCCCGCGCAACAACTCGCCGTTCTGTTCCAAGGAAAAGATACCGAAGCGGAAGATATACGCAGCCTCCTGGGAGGAATCCAGAGCACTCTTTCTTGGCTGGATGAGATCTTCCGCTCGGACGACAAATGGATTTCTTTGAAGGCGGCTCCTACGGGCCGCTCGGAATTGAGGACCTTTACGCCGGCGGAGCGCGAGATCGTGAACCGGGAGTTCCAGGTGCTTATCAATAACTATCTCGCACAAAGGGCGAAGTACAACGCCGCGACGGGTAAGTGGACGCCCGTGACGGCCAGCGAGCTCTTCGCGACGAAATTCGATCTCACGATGGTTCTCGGATCGGCGATCAAAGAGGTTCCTGCCGTGGCATCCGGAGTTGTGAAGGTCTTAAGGAAGAATAATCCCGAGATGGCGGTCATGACGAGCGGTGGTTTTGGCCCTGTGGATGCGAAGCCGCTGCTTGCGGGAAATTACGGGATGCCCGAAGGCCAATATTTCAAGAACATTATGGATGAGAACGGTGCTCATGTGGATTTTACGGAAACAAAATCGACAGGCACCGGCGAAAATATCCGGCTTTCAAGGAAAGTGGTTTTAGAGGAGCTTGTCGCTAAGGGCAAACCTGATCCGAAAACGGTTCTTGTTATGCAGAATGCCTGGTGCCAAGCGAAGGCGGCCGGCATTTTTGTGACGGATTATCTTAAGGAGGAAGGCAAAACCCTCGTGGAGACGGGTATTACGCTTGTGAGCTACGCGCCCGTGATCCCGGATGTCAGGTTGATGTCAGATGAGGACGCGCTGGCTTGGGCCAAGATCGCGCTGGATGAGGCGAATAAACTGAAGACCTGGCCGGCGAAGGGGTTGTCGGCGCCTGTCCCCATGGGACCGGGAGTCGAAGACGCCATTAAGGCTTTAAATGTCCTTCCGCAAGTGCGCTCCGAGATGCGCGAGCAGGATGAAAAAGCGAAAATCGCGGAAGAATTCCTCGGTTCCGGTATTGCTTACTTGCTTGGCTATGCCAACATGGCTCCGGATGTTTTTTTTCAGCACCAACTCGCTGAACAAACTAAAAATTTTAAAAAGCAACGCGAAATTTTAGAAGCTATAAAAAAAGCGCTTTCTATAAGCGATCAATCCACCGCGTCTGATTTTCAAAAGGAATTGGCGAAAAATGAGCGTGGCGGGGCGCGGTGGGTTGCCGGGAAGATTCTGGGCTATGAACAGGTGGACAGCGTTTTGTCGGATTCGAAACAAATACAGAGCTTGGAGAATCGCTACTGGAACGAACGAAATATCACGAAACAGAGCCTCCTCTTTGAAATTCTCAGTTCCGCCTTGCTTGAGCCAGGAGCCACCGCGCTCCATTTGAATGCGCTGCAAATAGTTTCAAGCATACGGGTAGGCCCCAAGGAATTCTCACTTGATAAATATCCCATAGCTTTTAATCTTCTTAGCGGTTTGGCGATTACTCCGGAGAATGTCAAGGATAAGGACAACCGGCCTTTTTCGGTCAATGTTCAAGATATCCTTACCAACCCGGCCACGCAAATCAGTTTTGTGGATGCTACGGAGCATGATGGCGACTCGATGGGATTTGTGGATCCAGATACCAGCCATATTTACTTGGTGCACGGTAAATTTAATTTGCTGAAACCGAATATGCAAGCAGCGGTATTGGCTGAAATGGCGATTACCCTGGGATCCATGCTAGCCATCAGCCCTTCGGATCGTGTTTTCTATAAGGAAGCTATTCAGGAGGAAGCAAAGATAGCTTCCTGGCCTCTTCGCGCCAACATCATCAACCTTTTGAATGATGTTTATGATCCGACCGTTGATGAAGATGGTATGAGCGCGAGGCGTTTTGAAAGCAAGGCCGGGAAGATCCGGCCTGTTCTTCCCAAGTTATACGATCCTCTCGATCCCGCGCTCCCGGAGACGCCCGATTATAAGGCAGCCCGTCTCGCTCATTTGTTGGGACTTGTTGTCGAATTTATCTACGCTGCAGGCGACGCTTCCCGGCTTCAAGAAGGTCTGGAGTTGACAGGTGTTATTCCGTCGGCTCAGGTAGTTGGAGCGGCTGGAAAGGCTGCCTTGGAAGCGCGTTTCCGGACATGGAACCTTGATGCGTGGAAATTATTCCTGGATCTTAAAGCGAAACTGACCCCTGAACTGGTCGAAGCCAAGGGGCGGAAGCTAGCTGACGAGATCGCAGTGCTTCAGGGCCATTCCCGGGTTATTGCGTATTTGGACAAAGAAGCTGAATTTAACGCTATGCATGTCGGATTGGTTCGCGATTATGAATCGATGCTCAGAAACAAGACGGAGCATATTCCGAATGAAGAGGTGCGGTTGCAGCAGTATTGGAACCTTAAGCGCGAATATATCGCGGCGAAGTCGGAAACGGAAGTGAAGGATTATCTTGCGGCGAAAGATCTTGCCAAGGATCTGCCGAATCTGAGCAAGGTGCTCGGTGCGATCAATATCCCGGAAAAGCCTCTGCATATTCCTCTCGGAATGCGCCATTTATTCGCGCTGAGCTATCGGTTGCGTGAGATGGCTAAACAGGAAGGCATGTCCCCCGACGAAGTTCTCTCAAAAAAGATCATTCTGGTAAGTGTCACCAAAAAAATCATGCCGTACATTGAAGCCGCGATCAAGGCAGGTCATACCTTTGGATTTAAACCGGAAAATATCGTTCTGGTGCTTAATCCGCACGATGCCCCGGGCATGAAGTGGAATAGCGACCGGAAAACGTTCGAATTTATTTCCTCCGACGCCTCACGCGTCAATTACAACCATCTCTTCAATATTTTGAACGCCCGGATGCCGTGGATGAGCTACCGTTGGGATGCCGCGCGTCAGAAGTACACGATGCAAGAAGAGTCGGCTTTTGATTTCGCGAAGGCGAACGGTGGTCAGTACTTTGCGGTTCATCGCGTCAATGACGCGACTTTGCTTCTCCCGGGATCCGCAGTGGATCCGGGGTTGTTAGCGATCCTTCAAGAGGCTCAAAAACAAGGTTACGGGATGTTGAATCTTGTCTTGAATAACTACAAGGGGCAGAAGGGAGGAGCTCTTGTCGGTGAAGAAAAACTTGGCGGAAGGGTTTCTGCCGGGATGATTGAATCGAATCAGGTGAAGACTCCGAAGGCCGAAGCGATAATGAATGTTGTCCGTGCTGATTTTGTGGCGATGGCTTCCGCGGCAGGGCTCAATGCGAAAGCTCTTTACTATAACAAACTCGAGATGCTTGGCGTGATCGACCAGTTGAACAGTGATCTGGCGGCTTTAGAGGCTCAGGGGCAGTTTGTTCCGCTGACGATCAAATATAAAAAGGGCGGTTTTTCTCCGGAACCGATGACGGGAGATTTGACGGGGGAAATCAAAACTCTCAATGTTGTGGAGACTAGGGACAGGGTGATTGAAGGTGCGAAATGGATTTCGGATCCCGAATATGTTCCAGGAAATGGTGCGCTGATTGAAGATGTTAAGACCCTGAAAGATCTTTTGACGCTTTATGGAGTTGTGGTTCCTCAGGATGAGCTTGTCCGGAAGTATTATGCTGAAGTCGGTGGTGACGGGCTGAACTATTGGTTGGGGATCGAAGGGCAAGCAAGCCTGAAGAAGACCGTTCCCATTGGACGCGAACGAACGACGCAATGGGGTTCCATTACGTTGCGGCTGCCTCCGGGGGCCGAATCGGTGCGTTCCGAAATGCGCGAAGAAACGGAGAACGCGAATGCTTCGGCGGATACATTTTATTTTAGCAATGCGTTGACCGGCGCGACACTCTTCCTGAAAAAAATCATTTCCGAATCGGGGAGCTATGTTGTGATCGGCAACCGGACTTATCGTGTCCATGGACGGGAAATTTCTTTGAGCGATCTATTGGGTGATCCGTTGATGAGACTGGGGAATGTCGCGTTTGAAAAATTTATCCCCCAGAGCGGTTTTGTCGCGGATCCGGATCGTCAGACGGAGCTGGAATTAGTGGCTGTAAACGCCTCGATGCGGCCTGAACTGCTTCCAGCGCCCGTGGAGAATGCAACGCTTCTGGATCTTGCGCGGTATTTAGATGAGAAAAGGGACTGGTTGAGGGCTCATTCCGAGCAAGTATTTCCCAAAGCTGAATTCATGAAGCTGTTGAATGCGGCCGCGGCGATTGGAGGTCAAACGGGTCCGAAAACGGGAGCGCTTGAACCCGAGCTGGATTATGTCGCTTTTCAAAAGGCCATGGAAGTTTTGGATCTTCTTTTAGCGTCCAAAAGGTTGACGTCGGATGAGGTGAAATTGATCAACCGGTTGCGCGGTTTTCTCACCATGACCCAATTTGGATTTGATCAGGAGCGGGAAGAGGCTTTTCTCGATGGGTACAACAAAGGTGTTTTTTCAAGAGAGAAGAATCGTTTTTATAATCAGGATGCGATTTCGGGAAAAGGCAAAGCGAAACTTCTGATTCCGTTGCCTGGGGCCGGTCGTGTGAATGCCGAACAGATCCTATCGGTTGATGAGATCTATCGTGGACAGGATACGGCCGACCAGGACTATAAGGGCCGCTTTATCGTTCACGAATCCTCTCTTGCGGTTTTTGAGACGGATGGGCAGGAAATTTTTGACAGCCATGGTGTAGGGGCATTGGTTCCGGCGGCGGGTGCGGCGTCTCGATTCAGGGGTATCCCGAAAGCGGGTTATAAGGTGGTCAAGATCGTTCCCAAGGACGGAAGTGCCTCGATCTATTTGAGTTTTCTTGAGGCCAAACTTGCCCTGCTTCACGGGTTAGATGAGCATATGCCGATATGGGGGACCAGCAGCTATGTCTCTGATCCAATTGTTCGCGAACAGTTTAATCACGAGCCGGATGCCGGATCAGGCGCCTACCGCATTATCCGTCAGGATGTTTCCCATCGCATGAACCAGGAGACGATGACGCCTCTGGTGTTTTCAAACGGGGAAACTTCTTTGGTGTCCGGGGTGGGGCATGCCAGCAATATCCAGCAACTTCTTCTGCATCGCGATATTTTATTGGATGCCTTGGCGAAGGATATTCTGATTGTGGCGATTGGGAACATTGACAATGTCGCTCAACGGCCCAACAAGCGGATTGCGGGATTGATGCGGCGTTCGATCACGGAAAAACGACCGATCGTGGCGGTTGCTGAGATCTCTGCCAAGGCGAAAAAAGATGCTGGCGGAATTCCGACTTTTGTGCAGTATCGCGATGCGTTTGGAAAATCGACGCTTGATATTGATTTGCGTGAAGAAGCGGAATTTAAAGATATCCCTGCGGGAACGCCGGACGCTGTTGATGTGGCGAATCATCACTATTTCAACCCCGCGAATTACTACGTGTACTTGCCGGCCCTCTTAACCATGATCGGGGTTTTGAGCCCCGCGGATCTTAAATTGGATTGGAAAAAAACTGTTTCAAAAGCGATACGGAATTTAACAGCGATGTCCGCTCAGGACCTGGCTGCTAAAGTGCGGGGGCTCTGGAAGGAGTTGCCAACCTATACGACAACCGGAAAACCCGTTGATGATCCAACAAAAACAGAGATTGATCCTGCGACGGGTAAACCCGTGATCGATCCGCTCACGGGCGAAGAGAAGAAGCTGACGGTGGCAGCGGCTTATCCTGAGCAGATGCAACAGAATTATATATTCCGCACGCTTGCGGGAAAAAAGCTGTTTGTTATTGGAAAGCGCGAAGGGGCAGAGAATATTTTTACTCCAAGCAAAGATCTTGTTGATGTTGTATTAAATCAAAAGGCATGGGCTGAAATTTTGAATGGAAATCCGGCTATGATTCGTGGTCGGCGCTTGTCTGATTTCGGAAGAGCCGAGCCGATGTCTCTGGATGAGCTCAAGCCGAGCGTTGATTATTTGTGCGCGGTTCTTCTCAACAGCTATGACGCTAAAGCGGTAAAAGATCGGATCGCTATTCGGCCTTATGCTGACCAAATCCTTGGGATCCAGGTTCAGGATATGTTAAAGGCTAACGGATCGGTCGAAAAATTTCTTCAAGCCTATGAGGAAGCGAAGATGAGGGGGGCTCAGGGAGTTCGGATTTTTGAGGCGATATTGAACTCTGCAACACTAGAGCCCGCTGATTCACCGATTCATCAAACTGCCCAGAGGGTTTTGGACGCGATCAAAAAAGAGGTAACGCTCCGGCGTTCGGAAATGCGGAAGAGCGCCCAAGCGGAAAAGTACCCGCAGGTGTTCGATGTGATCCCGACTGATGCGCAACTGAAGCTGATGGTCCAGCCGAAGGCGGCCGCGCTTAACGCGAGGTTCTCCAGGGATCATGTGACGGGTGCCGCCATGCTGGATGGAAAACTTTTGCCGGCTAGTCAGTCCGGGTTAGAGAACCCGGTGGATGCACCTTGGAATGAGCTCGAAAAACCGCTCTTGCCAAAGAATAACTCTGATATCGCCAGATTAGACCTTTTCTCGTATCACAACCTTTATCATAACGACTGGTTCGTGGCGTACGACGGGAATGCCCGCAAACTTTATCACGCGTATGGTGAACCGATCGCAGATCGCACCTACAGCATGTTTGTTTCCTGGAAAAATGGGACGTACACCTCCGAAGATCTCAAGTTCCGCCTGGATGCGAATATCCCGGGTGAGATCGCGGTCTATCGGGCAAGCAATCCGGACCGGGAGCTCGGAGAGGATATCAATTTCGCGGTCTTCGGCCAGCGTCTGGTTGTGAACGGGGGAAATGTTCCGCTTCAGGCGGTTTCGCATCAATTTAATGATGTGTTTGCGCTTTATGATGTGCCGCAATTCCTGACGAAAAATCCAGACGGCGGGCCGAAGTACGGTAAAAAGATCGGTTTGGAGCAGCTCTTGGCGGGCAAGGATTTTCCAATCACGCCGGAGGATCGTCCCGCGCTGATATCGGCGGCGGAGCGCGATGGATATATCGCGATCGATCTGACTCAGTATCTCAATGGTTCGATCGACTTGACGCCTTATGCTGCGAAGGGCTCGACGCCGGAGAAGATCCGAACCGCGATCGAGAAAGGCGCACTTCAGAATGAATTTTGGAATTATCAGCCTGTGTCGCAACGTCCGTGGCAGGAAATGCAACCGGGACAATATTTCATCGACGGCAATACCCTGCATATCAAAATGCGCCCCGCCCGGTATCCCCATAACTTGATCGGGATCACGGAAAGCGGGAAGGCTGTGGCGATCGTATTGACGGGGAAAAAATACTATCCGGATGGAAAGGGATACACGATCGCCGAAGTTCAACAAGCGATCGCCGCGAAAGGATTGGAACTCGGTGAGAAGATCGTGGCCGCGCATCTTTTGGCGAACAGCAAAGATGCCTTCAAACGTGAGGACGGAAAATTTGTCACCGGACCGGCAGGTTTTATCTATGAAAAAGGTTCTGCTGCGATCGCCGTGGTGGTGCCAAAAAAGACCTCCGCGCGCTCTGAATCGCGGTTGGAGCCCGGGCAGTCGTTGGCGAGGGATCTCTTGGCGAATCCTATGGTTGTCAATGGTCTGAATTTAAGCAAACCTTGGGTGGATTGGGTCAGTGGGGCCCGGCGCATCGAGGGAGATAAGGGACCTGTTTCGACTGCCAACGGTTTCCAATTCGGTTTGCGTGTGAGTCCTTCTCCCGAAGGCGATGTTATCGAGCATTTTATTCAGGGACCGGGCGCCGAAAAGATGCAAGCCTTTTCCGCGCGCAAGGAAGGACCCTACGATGTGGTCTATGTGGCGGCTCGTGGAGTGCGGCCCGGTGCCGTGAGCGCCCGGAAAACATTGGCGGAAACACTGCAATACTTCGAAAATTATGATCCTAATAATTCGTTCTTGACCGGACCCTTTGCGCTTAAGAACCGGACATTGCTCGGAGAAATGTCCGTTAATGGACGGAAGTGGTCGGCCTATGGCAATATTAGCGCGGTCGACGAGCGTGGCTCGTTGCTTTTTGTTCCGGATGTGACGTCGCCTCAAATTTTAAGAAAACAAAAATTCTTGGCGAGTGATATCGAGGATTTTACGGCATTGGCCTGGGATTCGAAGAATATCATCGTCGTTGCTGACGGGCCCAATTCCGGCGCTTCGATGAATAACAGCCATTGCAAGGGCTATGAGGGCGCGATCCTCCGGGCTCCAGGGTACGTTAAAGTTGCGGACGCTTCGGGAAATATTTTGACCGAGGGGCTTGAAAATGAATTCCCGGGTCTTATGATCGAGGAAGATTCTTCTCGAAAGAACGGCTTTGTTACCCGCTGGACCGCTTCGACTTCTCAAACCCTTGCGAAGGCTCTTAATGCCGCACGGCGGCAACTTGATAAGGAACAAATCTTCTACAGTGGTATCTGGAGCGGTCACGATGCCTATGTGGTCGTTCGCGCGCCGGAAACGGGCGTTCGTCCGGAGCTACCAGTCGAGACGTGGGGCTCTTTGGAACTCGTCCGGAATTTTTTTATCGCGGAATCTGAGGCCGTCTACAGGCTGCTGACGCAAAAGAACATTGATGAAGGAATGACCTGGGCGGTCGGTTCTCGCGAAAAAACGATCGCTCTTTTCTCGAAGGCCCTTCGCTCCGAAATGCGGAACGATGCAGATATCGAAAAGACGATGTTGGGCAATTTGAATGCAATGGATAGTTTTGTAAAGGCTGCCATCGCGGGAACAGGTCCGGATTTCGATGGAATGGATGTGATCACGACTCAGGGCACAGCGCCTCAAATGGAAGAGCTCTTAGCGCGGAAAAGGGACTCTTTAATATCTAAGTCCAGTTCTGTTGGTATTCATGTGGGTGTTGCGCCGGGAAGCATGGCTCATGTACTCGAGATCGATGGCATCCTTAAAGCGAAATATGGGGAGACTTATACGCTTGACCAATTGCGCGGAAAAAGGCATTGGGTCGAATTGCAGGCCGGACGAGGCGGGCGCAAAGTGGTAGAAACGGCAGCTTCTGCTTACGGGAATAAAGGAGCCGATGTTACGGCGGGCGGGGACCGAACGAGTTTTGAACAGCGTCTTTGGGAACGTGGTCTTTATTACGGGGACGAGGGACTTACAGTCCTGTCGGTGGATGCCGCGCATGCTCCCTGGTTTGAACAGCTCAAGACCATGAAGGTGATCGATCCTGTTCTTGGAGCAAACGGAGAACTCGAAACGGCGGGTCAGGGCGGCTTCCAGATCTATGCGCACCCGGTGACCGTGGGTGTTGATGATTCTTTGGTCCGCAAGCACGGGTTGCTGATTGTGAAGAACGCGGAAAGCGAAGAGCCGCAAGCGATCGAGATGGCAATTGAGAAACCCGGAAGCTTCACGGCGAATGATCCTGTCAGTCTGGATTCTCTTAGAGGGGAAGGGCTCATTAAAGATGGGCAATCGGTGATGATCTCTCACGCGGACTATAAACTTTCTTGGCCGGCCTATCTTTGGCTCTTGGGAAAGGTTCAGACCTTGGCCCAAAAGTTTCCGGATTATCAAAATCTTAATTGGATCGAAGCTTTTTTTGAAGCCGCAACGCTCGGCCAGAGTCAGCCCGCGTTTTATGGAGAGCGACATCCCGAATTTGAGAAGATCCCGGGGTTGGTGGATTACCTTGTCGCGATGGGCCGCGAGGGCCGCGAGCGCTTTGGCATGAACACGGTCAGTTTGGGACGCGGTACGATCTATGCGCATGCGAATACACCCTACGATACGAAAAAGCTCCGTGACAGGTTCTGGCCATCCGAACCTTTGAGCGCCGTTTACCGTCGTCTTTTCGGGGTTTATGTAGTGGGTGTGGATGCTTGGGCAAAGGACATTCCGGAACATAGACGGTTCAGAGGACGTATTATCAGCGAGTCTGCGGTTATTGACCCAAGCGTGGACAGCAAATACATTCAGGGCATGGTTCTAGGGCCTTCGGTGATTCAGTTTGGGAGCTGGATCGAGGGCGTTGTGAATCGTTCTGTCGGGATCCTTGAGGTTCCGGTCGGCGCCACGGCGGAATACAAGTTGAGCCCTAACCAAAAATATGTGGCACGGACCGGGTCGCTTTCCATGGATTATTTGATCCGGGAGAAACAAGATGTGCCGGTGAAAAAAGTATCGGTCCATGTGCCGGCCGAATGGGATCCCTGGCAGCGTATTGGCGGGGTCGTGGCAGCAAAAACCGCAGAGTTTACTTTTGGTGGGTACACGGTTGAAAGATTGATACAAATGATCGACGCGAAAGCGATCCGTCTGGTTTATGACGAAATCTTGGATCCCAAGAATATGAAAGGGAAGTCAGCCGATGGGATTGCCAACGATATTCATCTCGCGCTGGAAATCCTGACTTCGCCTAATGGGACCGTTGAGAAGGCGCGTTCCGAGGTTCGCTCTGCGGCCCAAACCCAACAGCTTCCGACCGTGAGCCTTGAACAGTTCGTTGCCTCGGATTTTAAAGGCGCGGTGGTGCTTGGTGGCAGTGGCATGATCGGATCTCACTTGATCGAGAAATTGGTCCGTGAAGGCAAGCGTGTCGCGGTGCCATTGCGCACTCAGATTTCCGTGGAACATGTCGCAAATCTGACTGAGATCTATGGCAGACTCGCAGAGCAACGCCTCGCATCGCAGCTTGTGCTTGTGGATATGGGCGATACCTTGGACCCGATGAAGATGAAGGGCGGCACGAACGCTTCTTATGTGGCTCTCAAGCAATTGTTAAGCAAGGCGACGATGGTCTACCACCTTGCCGCTCAGACGCGTGCGCGGCCTATGAAGGCGGCCAACGAGTCATCTGAAGATTTTGCTGTCCGGACTTATGTAACGAACGTGTTCCTGACAAAGCTAGTCGCCCGGGTCGCGAAAGAATTGAATATCCCGATGGCGTACAGTTCGAGCCAGGCGGTCTATTCCATGAATCCTCTTTTTGGACAACCCATGACCGAGCCTGCGAGTGAAAGTGATTCGATCCCGTTCCAGCCTGCGACGCAGGCGTTCATCAATGAACTTAAGCAGAGGTTTGAACAATATGTTGCGCAGTATGTGAAGGGGGAAGCTCAGGAGTCTCCCGAAGATTTCACGCGAGCTCTCCTCAATATGCCCTTGGTGACGAGATTGGATCTCCCGACCCAACGTGTGAGTATGATCGCCATGATGGCGGCCTTGGAAGAGGCCTATTATCCGGCGAAAGTCTTTGAATATAAGAGTGCCAAAGGACAGCAACCGAAAACCGAAAAAGCTCTGAAGGATCTTTCCTCGAAATATCCTTTGGATCTGGTGTTCGGCAATTACGGGATTTCCAAGATCATCGCCGAAGATGATGTGATAGCCCTGCCGGCGGGTATGGGCGTGGTATTCCGTTTTGTGAATGTTTATGGGCGCGGGATGCATTCGAATGTGATCAGTTATTACCTGAATTTGTTTACGACGGGGCAGAAATCGGTGCACTTTACTCAGCATGCCCGCGATTTTATGGACGCCATGAGTGTTGCCGGAGTTTTGAGTGCGGTTAGCGGAGTGCTCTTGGGAGCGAAAAAATGGATCCGGAATGAAGTGATCCATGTCGGGACGGGACATGTTTATACCATGAATGACGTGCTCGCGAGTGTGGCGGAAGCGCGCGGCGTTCCTCTTGCGGACTATAAGGTTGAGGAGCACATCGATCTTCCGGATGAAGTTATGGCTGCGGCGAGCTATGAACCGTTGAATCTACTGTTGCCAGGGACCCAGCCGAAGAGGACGATCGCCGAAGGTCTTAAAGCTGAAGGGCTTGTGCCCGTGGCACCGAAGTTGTTGGAATCCAAACGTTCGGAGGCCAGAAAATCTGAGTTTTTAGAAGTACGCGAAACGCTTGAGGAAGCTCCGAGGGTTGATAAAAAGAAGCTTTTAAGGAAGGAACTGCCGCCAGCAGTTTTGGAGGCGCAGACTCAGGCCGCGTCCGTGGCGGCATTAAAAAACGCATTGGCGTCAGCCCAGACGATGCGTAGCGAGCTCATGCTCCAGACGGAAGTTGTGAACCCTGCTGCTCTGCTGAGCGAGGCTCGTTTGATCCAGGCGGTGATGAACGCGCTTGGTGTAGGGGCGGTGAAGGGACAGCAGGATGTTACAAGACTGGTTGTGGGTTATGAAGGTGATGATGTTCGCTTCAAAGAAGCGGTTGAGACAGCTCAGACCTTAAATCCGAAGGCGACGATCACGATTGCGGCCAAGGATGCTGCGGCTAAAGTCGCTGCGCAAGCCGCACTGCTTGGAGTGAAAGGCTCTATTACCTTCAAAGTCGGCAGCGTTGAGGATATTGCCAGAGCCGAAGCCGAAGTTCTCTTTAATAACCGTTCGGTGAGTGCTAAAGAGATGAAACACAGTGTGCTCCAGATCCTCAAGACTCGGGAGCTGACGGCGAAAGATATCCGTGAGTTCGCTCTTCTGAGTCAGATGGGAGGCATTGTCGGCATATTCAATTCGAGCAAGCCGGTCAGCTTCGCGCTACAGAAAAATATCGGAGAGATCCTGCAGGCTGCGGTCCAAGCGGCAGAATCCGTAGGGCAGTCCGCGTAGACTTCGTCCTTCCAAGACCGGGTCTTTAAATTCGAAGACCTGGTTTTTTTTGGTTTGTTCGCCGTTTCGCGTTCACGGAGCTTCTGGTATACTTCCCCCTATGAAATCTCCTTTAAAGATCGCCATCGCGCAAATGAATCCGACGGTGGGGGACTATGCCGGGAACACGACGAAGATCCTCCGTTGGATCGGCGAGGCGGAAGGAAAAGGCGCGGACTTGATCGTTTTCTCCGAGGCGGCTCTCTGCGGCTATCCGGTCTGGGATCTCGCGAACAAGAAGGCGTTCGTGGATGCGGGCATGAAGCATCTGGAAAAGGTCGCAGCCGCGACGCGGAGGAAAAAGATCGCGGCGGTGGTGGGATTTATCGCGCCGTGCAAGGTTTACGGGGACCGGAGCACGGGCAATACGCATAATGCTTTGGCCTGGATCGAAGGCGGTAAGATCCGCGAGGTCTACCACAAGCAACTTCTTCCGACCTATGATGTTTTCCTTGAGGATATCTTTTTCCGGCCGGGTTCTGAAACCAAGATCGTTGGGTTCGGGGGGCGCAAAATTGGTTTGACGATCTGCGAAGATCTTTGGGATGAGCGTTACGAAGTAAAGCCTCTTGCCGCACTTGCGAAAAAGAAGGTTGATCTGGTCCTCAATATCTCTGCCTCGCCCTATTACCGGGATGTCACAAAAGCTCGCGAACAACTTCTGAAGAGCCATGTGCGTCGCTATGGCCTTCCAATTCTCTATGTGAACCAGGTCGGGGGACAGGACGATCTCCTTTTTGACGGCCGTAGTCTGTTTATGGACGGCGAAGACCACATTCTGTTCCAGGCTCCAGCTTTTGAAGAAGGGCTTTTTTATTTTGATTGGGACCGTTCCACACGCCCGGGGAGTGAAATGGTTGCCGCACCCCGGGTGTGTGATCAGGGTCCCGCGGAGGTCTATCAGGCACTTGTGATGGGCGTGCGCGACTACTTCCGGAAGAACGGTTTCAAGAAAGCCGTGGTCGGCTTAAGCGGCGGGATCGATTCCGCCTTGGTCGCGGTGATCGCGGCGGACGCTCTGGGTAAGGATGCGGTCAAGGGTGTGACGATGCCCGGGCCCTTCTCATCGGTGGGGAGCTGGAAGGATTCCGAGGAACTTGCGAAGCGCCTTGGGATCGAATTTGAGGTGCGGCCCATTAAACAGTTGTACGAAACCTTTTTGAAGACAGAAGACTGCGGACGGCAGACAGCAGACTGCGGTCCGACGTTGGCGATGGAAAATTTGCAGGCGCGGCTCCGGGGGCTTGAGCTTATGTTTCTTTCCAATGACGAGGGACGGCTTGTCCTTACCACCGGCAACAAATCCGAATTGGCCATGGGCTATTGCACGCTCTATGGGGATATGGCGGGAGGCATTGCGGTGATCGGCGATGTTTATAAGACCGATGTCTACCGGCTCGCACGTTACCGCAACGCGATCAAGAAAGTGATCCCAGAGGCAACGCTTATCAAGGCACCTTCGGCTGAACTCCGGCCCAATCAAAAAGATCAGGATTCTCTTCCGTCTTATGACGCGCTGGATGAGATCCTCGGACTTTACATCGAAAAGAACCTCAGCCGTGATGAGATCGTTCGCAAACTCAAGAAAAAAGTCTCTGCCGCGCTTGTGGCCGAGGTGATCCGCAAGGTCGATCACAATGAATACAAACGCCGCCAAACACCTCCGATCTTGCGTGTGACCGAGAAAGCCTGGTTCGGCCGTCGCATGCCGATCACGAATCGATTTGAAAGTTAAGGCTCGCGCAAAGCGCAACGCTCAAGGCGCTATGGAAACAATGCGGGTTCCCACGAAGTTCGGGATTTTTGTGCTTGAGGTAAATCCACGGGGTCTTTGTGGCGTGCGATTTCCTGGAAAAAAAACTGCGCGCACATCCGGTGTGCGTTTCCACACACACCGGGAGTACGAAAAGGCGGTCAGGATAATTCGGAAATATTTCGATAATCCCAGAGTTTCCTTCTCGAAGCTGCGGCTTGATCTTTCCAGCGGTACGCCTTTTCAAAAGAAAGTTTATGCTGCGCTGATGCGGATTCCCGCGGGGAAGACTATCAGCTATGGCGAACTGGCCCGACGGGCCCGCTGTCCCGGCGCGGCGCGGGCAGTTGGGACCGCGATGAAAAAGAACCGTCTGCCGATCGTGATCCCATGCCACCGGGTCATTAAGGGGGACGGGAGTTTGGGCCGGTACAGCCAAGGAATCCCCTGGAAAAGAAAACTGTTGAAATACGAAGGCTGTGGGAACTAAAGGGCTACAGGGAAGGTTTTTCCGTGAACGCGATATAGAAAATTTTACCGTGGCCGATACACGGGAAGTAAATTGAGCGGCTGATCCCTTGATGTAGGCTATTTCAAAGAAGGAAAAAGCTATGGCGGATACGTGGACCGGACTCAAAGAAGCGCTGCGCAGCTTTTTGGTGACGCATTTAACCAAGAAGACCCGGCAGCGCATAAAAAAAATATTTTTCCTGGGGAAAAAAATAAAATATGATGCCGTGGCCCAATGGGCCATTCAGGACGAAGTGTGCAATTTAAAATGCGTTTATTGCAGATTTTCTCATTCCATTAAGGAAGTCCCTCCCGCGGACCCGAAATTCCTTCTGGAGACACTGGATAAAACCGGAAAAATCTTCATTATCGCCATATGCGGCAATGGAGAGACATTCTTGGTCCCCAATATTATCGAGGTTCTTCAGGAGCTGACCCGGAAACACCTGATCTCTTTGGTTTCAAATTTTACATTAAAGAAAACCCGGGAATTTTGCGAAAAGATCGATCCTAAAAAAGTGACGAGCGTTGTGGCGTCTTTGCATATCAAGGAGCTGGAAAGAACGGGTTTGACGAACAGGTTCGTAGAGAATTATCTCTTGTGCAAAAAAAAGGGTTTTAATGTCCGCGCGCAAGTGGTGGCGCATCCCGCCCTTCTGGGCGAAGCGGAAAAATATATTAAGTTTTTTGGACAGAAAGGCGTCCAAATATATTTTGACGAATGTTTCATAGAGTATGAAGGGAAGTCGTATCCGGATGCTTACACGGACCACGAGCGTCAGGTGCTTGGGCTTATTAAAAAACAAGAGAGTATTGACCGGATCTATCAAAAGGGAAAACTCTGTAATGCCGGCTACAATATCTGCACGGTCGCCGTTGACGGTAAGGTGTATCCGTGTCCCGACATCAAAGAAGTGATCGGCGACATCCATCAAGGCAGGATTGAATTTAAAAAGGAATTGACCCTCTGCCCCAATGACCGGTGCTTGTGCCCGCTCAACTTCCTGTCCTACGATCTCTTCACCCGGGGTCTTGAGGAAACCAAAAAACGCGGTTAAATTTTATTTTGACTCCTGTCTTGAATCAATACACGACGCCATTTCTCGTTCCCCGTTTTTAGCGTTTCGTGCTATACTCCGCGGAAAATCATCCCTGTCTTTCATTTTTTTTATAAAAAAGGCAGACAGGATTGCCCCAATTTCATCTGAGATGAAATTGATAAGCAATGGGACTAGAAAGGAAAACACCTTGCAACCTAAAAAGATCGCCGAATTACTGCGAACACTCGCGGAAGACAAAAAGGCCGAAGAGCCAGTCCTTTTAGATATTTCCAAACACTCCAGCATCGCGCATTATTTCCTGATCTGTCACGGGAATAGCGACCGTCATGTGAAGTCTATTGCCATGCATCTCATGGATGAGATGAAGCAGAAGAAGATGCAGGCCTTCCATGTCGAGGGCCTGGCCGAGGGGAAATGGGTGCTTCTTGATTTTGGTTCCGTGATCGTTCATATCTTCTACCATGAAACCCGCGAATTCTACGGTCTCGAGCGGCTGTGGGGAGAAGCGAAGAAGATATAAAATAGGGTATGGGATGTAGGAGGAAGGATGACGAAGAACTGTTTTTGCTTCATCCGTCATCCCGCATCCAAAGTTCTGGAAATTATCCGATGAAAAAATCCATAGAAACTATCCTACAAGCCATCCTGAGTGATTATTGCAAAGCTCACGGCGCCGTTCTTCCTGAAAATTTCACCTACGACCTTCATCCTCCCAAAGACACCCAGCACGGGGACCTTTCCTGCAATATCGCGTTCAGGCTCGCCAAGATCACGAGGCAGAAGCCCGCGGAGATCGCGGCCGGGATCATGAGTTTACTTCTGAAAAAACCTGCTAAAGACTCTCCGATTGAGAAGGCGGTGATAGCGGGCGGCGGATTCATCAATTTCTACCTGACAAAGTCAGGCCTCGGCGCGGTTTTGCTGGAGATCCATAAACAGGATAAAAATTACGGACGGTCGGAATTCGGGAAAGGGAAGAAAGCCATCCTGGAATTTGTAAGCGCAAACCCCACCGGGCCTCTTACGATCGCGCATGGACGTCAGGCGGCGGTCGGGGATTGCCTGGCACGGATCCTCAAGTTTACGGGCCATACGGTGCATTCGGAATATTATCTGAACGATGGCGGCCGGCAGATGCGGATGCTCGCTCAAAGCGTTTGGGTGCGCTACAACGAACTCCTAGGCATGGAAATGTCGTTCCCGGAGGACGGGTATCAGGGGGATTATGTTCGCGACATCGCCCGCGACATCATCGAAAAGGAAAAAAAGGATCTGCTTCTCAAGGAGCCCGAGGAAAAAGCGATCGAATACTGCGGTCTCTATGCGGTGAAGTATCTCATGGGCTCGATCGAAAAGGATCTCGCCAAGATGCGGGTTCATTTTGACCATTACTTCAGCGAGAAGACGCTTTATGCCACGAAGGCCGTGGAGCATGCGCTCGAGGTCCTGAAAGAGAAGGGGTATCTTTTTGAAAGCGAGGGCGCTCTCTGGTTCCGTTCGACGGATCTTGGGGACGATAAGGACCGTGTGGTCAAAAAATCCACCGGGGAATACACCTATCTGGCGCCGGACATCGCCTATCATCTTTCCAAATATGAGCGCGGCTACAACATGCTGGTCAATTTCTGGGGACCCGATCATCACGGTTATATTCCGCGTCTGAAGGCCGCGTGCCAGGTTCTCGGCTATCCGCCGGAAGCCATTCATATCGGGATCGTCCAGTTGACCACACTTTTCAGGAAAGGAAAGCCCGTGCGCATGTCCACGCGTGCCGGGGAATTTGTGACCCTTCGGGAACTTTACGAGGAGGTCGGGGTGGATGCCGCGCGGTTTTTCTTTGTCATGCGCCGCCAGGAGAGCCCTCTGGATTTTGATCTTGATCTGGCGAAGGAACAGTCGCAGGAAAATCCCGTTTATTATCTTCAATATGCCCACGCCAGGATCGCGAGCGTTGCCAAGTATGCCGAACGGGGGATCACCCCAAAGGTGGACCTTAAGCTCTTGGCCGCGCCGGAAGAATCCGAGCTGATCGGCTGCCTTTCGCAATTTTCGGATTATCTCATTCAGGCGAGCCGTTCGACGGAGCCGTACCGTCTCGCGGATTATCTGCGTCAGGTGGCCGCGTGCTTTCACAAGTTCTATAGTCATCATCGCGTGGTCACTGAGGATAAAGAGCTTACCAAGGCCCGGCTTCTTTTGGCCGATGCCACCCGCATCGTGCTCAGGAACGGTCTTGAACTTCTCGGGCTCTCCCAACCCGAATCGATGTGACGAAGCCCTCCGTTCTTTTCATCGTCGGGCCTACCGCGTCGGGCAAATCGGCGCTTGCGGTCGCGCTCGCGAAAAAACTCAATGGCGAGATTGTTTCGGCGGACTCCATGCTCGTTTACAAGGGGATGGATATCGGGACCGCGAAACCCACGAAAAAAGAGCGCTTCGGTATTCCGCACCATGGTTTCGACCTGATCCCTCCCACGAAGAGTTTTTCGGTGTTTGCCTTTCGCCAATTCGCCCTTAAGGCCATCCGGGATATCGCCCGTCGTGGCAAGATCCCCATTGTGGCGGGGGGAACCGGCTTTTACGTCAGAGCCCTTCTGGAGGGGCTTCTACCCCTGCCGGGCGCTCAAGCAGCCATCAGGCGGGAACTCGAGCGGGAGGCCCGGGGGAAGGGCTTGCCGGCCCTCTACAGACGTCTTTTGAAGCTGGACCCCCTGAGGGCTAAAGCCATCGGGCCGCACAACCAGCGGCGGATCATCAGGGCTCTGGAGATCTACCTTGTCTCAGGGAATAAGCCGTCGCAAGCCCGTTCCAGAGCGCCGGGACTTGAGGCCCTTGGTTTTAAGCCCATCGTGATCGGCATCCACCGGAATCGCGAAGCGCTCTACCAAAAAATTAACCGCCGGGTCGACGCGATGTTCTGTAAAGGTCTCGTGCGCGAAGTGAAACAACTTTCCCATAAAAAACTTTCCAAAACTTCGCTTCAGGGTGTTGGCTATAAGGAGACGCTCGATTGGATCCGCAACAATAGCGCAAAGCCGCTTGAGGAAGTGAAAGACCGGATCAAGCAGACGACGCGGCATTTCGCGAAGCGACAGTGGACCTGGTTTAAGCGGGAGCGGGGCCTTCAGTGGGTTTGGTGGCCGGAGAATGCCACTCTCGCGCAGGTAAGAAATTTTATCATGATCCGTTTTCTCGAACAGACAACGTTCTCAAATAGGATTAAGGATGGCGGACGGAGGATGGCGAAAAGCCGAGGGATGCGTCATCCGTCATCCTTCCTCCAATATCGGGGTGTTTGTGCCGCGCGATAAAGTCGTTCTTGTTATTATCAAGACAGGCGCCCGGGACCTTCCGGATCTTCGGGAAGTGCTTGAGGAAATGACCGAGCTGACCGAGTCGGCGCAGGGGATCGTGGCGGCGAGTCTTACGGCGAGTGTCCCGCATCCGAGCCCGAGCCATTTTATCCGCGGCGGAAAGATCCAAGAACTTCGCGAAGAGATCGCCCGGACCGGGGCGAATGTCCTGATCTTCAGCGTGGATCTGACGCCGGTTCAGGCACGGAACCTTGAAACAGAATGCGGGGTCCGTATCGTGGACCGGACGGGGCTGATCCTCGATATCTTCGCGCGGCGCGCCGTTTCAAGTGACGGAAAGCTCCAGGTCGAGCTCGCTCAGATGCAGTATCTTTTGCCGCGGCTTGTCGGGCAGGGCGTGATCATGTCGCGACTTGGCGGCGGCATCGGGACGCGCGGCCCGGGCGAACAAAAACTTGAAGTGGACCGGCGCAAGATCCGGCGGCGTATCGATTATATTCAAGGACAGCTCGAGAAGCTCAGCACGCACCGGGCGCAGATGCGTCAGGGGCGCCGGCAAAAAGGGCTCCGGCAGGTTGCGATCGTGGGCTACACGAATGCCGGGAAATCCACGCTTCTGAACGCTTTGACCGGCGCGGACGCTTACGTGGAGAACAGGCTTTTCGCCACGCTTGACCCCAAGACGCGGATTTATGAGGACGGGTCCGGCCCGGGGATCCTTTTTACGGACACGGTCGGTTTTATCCGCAATCTGCCACACGGGCTGGTGAAGGCATTCCACGCGACACTCGAAGAAGTGCTTGATGCGGATCTGATTCTGATCGTGGTGGATGCGGCGACCGAACATGCCGCCCAGCATAAACGCGTGGTGGACGAGGTTTTGAAGGAGTTGGGGGCGGAAGCCAAACGAAAGCTCCTTGCGCTCAACAAGACGGATCTTCTGGGGGATGCGGAGAAGGTCCGGATCCAGGACGTTTTCCCGGAGGCGGTCCTTATCTCGGCCACGCAGAAGCAAGGGATTCAGGAGCTGATCGCGAGGATCCGGAATATTCTCTTATCGTAAAGTGCGTTGTGCGTTGCCCGTTATGCGCAGCCGTGATATAATCCGCCCGTTTTTGCCCTCCTATAAAGATCCTTCATTGAATTAAAGAGAGGAAATATATGAATACGTGTACCGACGTGTTGCCCAGCGTTGAACTTTTAAAGGCGGGTCAGGGTCCGTGGCTTGATACGATCAGTCGCAAATTGTTGAGCTCCGGAGTCCTCAAGGCCTATATTGAAGAAAGCGGCCTTCTTGGCGTGACTTCCAACCCCTCCATTTTTCAGCAAGCGATCAGTCAGGGCGAAGGCTATGAGCGGAATATCCAGAAACTCCTGAAGCGTGGGGCGAGTACGGTGGAGATCTATGACGTCCTGACGGTCAGTGATATTCGCGAGGCCTGCGATCTTTTTCTCCCCGTGTTCAAAAAGACAAACGGCGAACATGGCTTTGTCAGCTTGGAAGTGCTCCCGAACCTCGCTTTCAACGAAGAAGCGACGATCGAGGAGGCCGAACGGCTTTTCCGGCTTGTGGACCGGCCGAATGTCATGATCAAAGTACCGGCGACAGAGCAGGGTGTCCGCGCAGTCCGCCGGCTTATCGGCGAAGGGATTAATGTTAACGTGACGCTGATTTTCTCCCAAAAAAACTATGGGGATGTAGCGCAGGCGTATCTGGATGGGCTTGAAGTTTTCTCGGAAAAAGGCGGTGATCTTTCCCGGGTTCATTCGGTGGCGAGCGTTTTTGTCAGCCGTATCGATACCGATATTGACCGGCAACTTGATGTCAAGCTTGCGACCGAGAAGGATGCTGCGAGGCGGTTGCGGCTGACGGACGTCAAAGGGAAGGCCGCTATCGCGAATTCCAAGATGATCTATCGGGCTTTCAAGGAGATCTTCCATTCGGTCCGTTTCCAGTCGCTTAAAACGCAAGGCGCCTATGTTCAGAAGCCCCTATGGGCCAGTACCAGCTGTAAAAATCCCTCATATCCGGATCTCATTTATGTTGAAACTTTGGTCGGAAGGGATACCGTGAACACGCTGCCGCAAAACACCTGGGAAGCCCTCTTGTCGCGTGGCGAGATCCGTCCGGGTTCGGTGGAAGAGAATATTCCGGAGGCCGAGGCCGCCATCGCGGAGCTTAAAGCTCTGGGTATTGATATTCACGCGGTTTGTGACCGGCTGCAAACGGAAGGCGTGAGATCTTTTATGAATTCCTTTGAGTCCCTTATGACAACCTTGGAAAAGAAGAGAGAACCGAAAATGAACTCAACCGTTAAGGTGAATATTTCACTCCCTTCTAATCTTGAGAAAACGGTGGCGGCTACCCTGACTCAGCTGGCGAAAAAGGATGTCCACAGCCGTTGGCTTGCGAAGGATCCGACGCTTTGGACGAATGACGCCCTTCACCAAAAAGTGATCCTCAATCGCCTGGGCTGGGTAGACAATTGCGAGAAGATCACCGGAAAACTGCATGAGATTGACGAACTGCAGGAAAAAATTTTCAAGGCCAAAATCCGCGATATCGTTCTCTTGGGAATGGGGGGATCGAGTTTGGCGGCCGAAGTGCTTTCCCTTATCCTCAGGAAACCCGCGCATCAAGTGAAGGATGCGATCAAGGGTATCCGTTTTCATCTGCTCGACACTACGGACCCGGCCAGTATCCTCAAAGTCGAAAAGATCGTGCGCTATCCCTCCACCCTGTTTCTGGTCGGCAGCAAATCGGGCTCGACGATCGAAACGCGTTCGCAATATCAGTATTTCTTCGACCGGGTGAAAAAATTCTACAGAAACGATGAAGCCAAGGCCGCGGAGAGGTTCGTCATCATCACCGACCAGGGTTCGCCGTTGGAGACTTTGGGTCGCAGCATGCCCTTTGCCGGACTTTTCTTGAACCCGCAGGATATCGGCGGCCGTTATTCGGCGCTGTCTTTTTTCGGGCTTGTGCCGGCCGCGCTTTTGGGGATCGATGTCCGTCAAATCCTTGCCGACGCCGAACGTTTTCTACAGGATATGCGCTCGACTGAGGATATTTCCAAGAACGAGGGAATTTCGCTGGGTATTCTTCTAGGGGCTTTGGCGCTCAAAGGGAAAGATAAACTGACGTTCTGGACATCGCCTGTTCTGGCATCTTTCGCGGATTGGGCCGAGCAATTGATCGCCGAGAGCACCGGGAAAGACGGCAAAGGGATCACGCCCGTGGCGGGTGAGATGCCGCTATCCCTCGACCGGTATGGCAGTGACCGTGTCTTTGTCATGCTACGTCTTAAAGGGGAAAACGAAAAACTTTGGACGGCACGTATCCGAGGCCTCAAGGCCAAGGGGTTTCCGGTCCTGGATTTTGTGTGGAGCGATGGAATGAACGTGGGAGGGGAGTTCCTTCGCTGGGAAGTCGCGACGAGTTTTGCGAGTGTGGTCCTCAAGGTCAACCCCTTTGATGAGCCGAACGTGACGGAATCCAAGAACATCACAAACCGGCTTTTGGAGGATGTGAAAAAGAAAAAGGCTTTGCCGAAGCCCGGGAAACTTCTTATCGCAAAACAATCGACGCTCACACCGAATGACAAGAAAACTCTGGAGGATTTTTTCGCCAAGCTTCCCCAAAACGGGTTTGTGTCGCTTCTGGCGTATGTGGACCGTTCGCCGGCCGCAAAAAAGGCTCTCCAGGGACTGCAGAAGTCCATGGCCTCTGCCTTGAAAGTTCCGGTCCTTTCAGGCTTCGGGCCCCGGTATCTTCACTCCATAGGTCAGCTTTACAAGGGCGGACCGAGGCAGGGCATCTTTATTGAGTTTTTTGTGAAAGACGGGAAAGATGTAAAGATCCCCGGCGAGGTCTATGGATTCAGCCAGCTCAAGCGGGCTCAGGCGATGGGGGACTATGAGGCGATCTTAAGCAAAGGGCTTTCGATCCTCGCCGTGGATTTGGGATCGGATCTCGCGACAGGATTCGGCGCTTTCCAAAAAAAGATCGCAGCTTTTTTAAAGAACCGTGATTAAATAATCACCCTAAAGCCTTGGGACTGTTTGGGCGAAAGACATTAGCCATGAAGGTTTCATAAGTGATATCTCAAATATCCGCGCGCAGATTTTCGGACAAGTACGCCTGGGCGTTTGTTGCCCTTTTATCGAGCGCGAGCTTTCTTTCCGGATGCGCCTCTTCGGTGCACCCTCCTGCGACGACTTTTTTGCCGCCCCGGCCGGTTTCGGCGATCACGACGGTTCTTCCTGCGCCTGCCGGAGCTCTGCGTGATATCTACCATGAAGTGGGTCCTTACGAAACCCTTTGGCGCATCTCGAGCATCTACAGCGTGGATATGGCGACCATTATGCGCGTCAACCACTTGACGAGCAAAACCGAGCTCAAGAAGGGGATGAAGCTTTTGATCCCGAAAACACGGGGTCCGCGGGCGAATATTCCTCTTTTTCCGACCCCGCGGTGGACGCATATTGTGATCCATCATACGGCGACCGATCAGGGCAGCGCTTATACGATCGACGGACTTCATCATCAACGGGGTTGGGAGAACGGAATGGGCTATGATTTTCTGATCGATAACGGGACGCGCGGGAAAACGAGCGGACAGATCGAGGTCGGGCCCCGTTGGATGAAGCAGATGGATGGGGCCCATACCAAACAGGGTGATTGGAATAAGAAAGCGATCGGCATCGCGGTGGTCGGCAATTATAGTGAGACCGGACTTCCCGACAAGATGTTCGATTCGCTCGTCTTCCTGGTGGTCACGCTCAAAGGCTTTTACCGGATTCCGGATAAGAACATTGTGGGGCATCGCGATGTTCCGGGTTCCGCGACCGAATGCCCCGGGAAATTCTTTCCTTGGAATGAGTTTAAGCGACGGATCCGGGCGTTTTGATCTTTTGAGCGGTGTTTCATGTGGGGTCCATCCGGGTTTTAACAACGGAGGATAGAAAGTGGAAATGTTAGTCCCTTTCCTTGTAAGCGCTCTGGTCGGTGCCTTGGCCTCTAAGTTCCTGCTGTCCTGCGTCAAACGGAGCGGTCCGTTCATCGGATTGTTCCTTAGCTGGCTCTTTGTGTCCCTTTTGGCTCTGTGCACGCCGTATCCATTTCTCTGCGTTCTGTTATTCGGATTTTTGTTCATGAAAGTAACGAACGCAAAAATCTGGCCTCATGGGATCCTGGCGATGCTTTTGTACTGGGGGCTCCACCTATGGCTGAACGCCATGATGCCTGAATTTTTACGGGCGGTGCAGAATAATCTCCAGCAGTGGAGGCATTATGTGAAAACATTAGCCACCCTTCCCCGTGGAGGCGGCATCAATTGACTATTTCTTAAAATGTGATATAGTCAGCCCAGGTCATTTAAAAGGAAAAATATGAACAAACGTAACCTCAATCAAATCCATAGCTTAGCGGGATATCCCATGGCGCGAGCGAAATCGCTCGTCATGGCGCAGGCGTGGTTTGTGTCCACGAAGTGCCGCCATGCGGTTTGTGGCCGTGGGCTTTTGAGGACGCTTGAGGAGGATCTAGCGTAAGCCAGAAGTAGAATAAAACGAAATCATTCAAAAGCCCATGATCGCAAAAGCGGTTGTGGGCTTTTTTCTTTTCAGGGGACAGGCGCCTGCCCCCGGAAATCACGCGATCCCATTGGAATAGGAGCACTGGCTTCATAAAAAGAAGCAAACGTAGTGAACAAAAACAGAAAGGAAAAAAAGGAGGAGCGAACATGAACCCAACCTTAAGCTCGGCTGGTATCACAAGGTACAGACGGAGAACGCGGGATCCCGTGAAGTTGACCGCGTTGATCTACCTGAGAGAGGCATTGATCGCGGAGCGTTATGAAAATTGCGCCGAGTTCATTGCGATCGCCAAAGAATTCGGAGCGCTCGATGAAGAGATACGTGTCTTACTCGAAGATCCTCGAAGACACCCGCAATCCTGAAAGTGAGTCTTCCGGGAGCCTCGCGGCCTTGGGGATTTGTGTGCCCATTTTAAAACGAGGTCAAATCACAATAACCAAGAAGCACGAGGCGATCAAATTTCAAGGATCAAAATCCAAAGGACAGTCCATAGTCGCGAGCTCGCCTGAAGCTTGTTACCGCTCTCTGCTTTCTTTGAGGATGGGACATTGTTTGGGACTTGTATCTTGTGATTTGGAATTTCTCCACAGGAGGGTGTGCCTTGCTCAAGATTTTCACAAAAAATGTTGGAAAAAATTCAAGATTTCATCATTGTGTCCGTTAATCATATCAACCAAGGAGGATGCAATGATCAACAACATGGTCTTATCGCGCGAGATCGAATGGATCGGGTACGAACACAAGCGTAACATGCTTCAGGTCGAATTTATCGTAGGTTCCATTTACCAGTATGAGAATGTTCCCGAGACGGTCTACCAAGAATTCCTGACCGCGCCCTCCCACGGCCGTTTTTTTGAATCCAATATCAAGAATAAATACCATGTCCGGAAGGTCCGTTAGGAACACGCCTCCTTGGGGGGCGTGTTTTTATTTTTCGCATTGAACCCCGCAGTGTTTTTCGCTAACCTCTCCCTAAGAATTAACGGCACCCGATTCTGAGCTGGAGTTTTATTTTGGTCCTTATGATCGCCTCGTTTGTCGTCGTTCTCCGTAAAAAGTAACTCCTTAATTTTTATCTTGTCCCCAACCAGTTTTCCCCTCGATATCTCTGCGTCCGTCGTTCTCCTCTTGACGCCTAGTTCAAGGAGGAAGTGCACCACTTGAGGCTCGGATAAGCATGTATGCTTTTAATAGCAATAGCAATCAAATATAGCTAATTATAGTAAAAAATAGCCTATAAATATCAAATAAATGCTTTTAAACCCTTGTAATAACTATCACTCCGTGCCATATTTTTATTAGAGAAAATGGGTGTAGTTAATCGGACTGAACGGCTTTTGTTTAAATGAGTTAGGTCGTTCGGGGGCGTTGATTAGGCGGCAACTTACGGGCTGTAAAAAGGTACATAAAATATGGATACAAAAAGTAGTGAACATAGCCGGTGGATGAGGTTCACGGCGCTTGCCGTTGCGTTTGTGTTTACGGCAACCAGCGTGACTTGGACCACGCCTGCCTTTGCGGCGCCCGCCGACGTGACAGTTCCGGCTCTTTCCTCGATCGACAAACTTTCCATTCCCGTGGAGATGGGAACGTTAAGACGAGGGGATCGGATCAAGGAGGATGGAGGAAGCCCAGCAAAAGGCCAGCCATCATCCGTCATCCTACATCCTTCATCCGAGCGGTTTGTGGTTCTCATTCAAGACGCTCACGCGGTGATCGATGCGCAGGAAAATATTTCGAAGATTCTCGATCATCTCGGAAGAACCTACGGCGTTCGTCTTATCGCGCTCGAAGGTGCCAAAGGCCGGCTTGAACCCATTTTGCTTAGAACATTCCCGGAACCCGCGGTGAAGCGCAAAATTCTCGCCGGCTATGAAAGGCGCGCCGAACTCTCCGGTCCCGAGATGGCGGCGGTGTTGCAAGAGACGACGGGGGAGTTCCGGGGAATGGAGGATTGGGGACTTTACGAGAAAAATTATTCCGCGTACCTCCGGGCGCAAGAAAAAAAAGGCGCGCTCCTTGGCTCATGGAACGCATTCAAACAGGCACTCGACCTGGAACGTGCCAAGATTTATGACCCGAAGCTGAACGAATTCGAGGAGGCCCGGGAGAATTTTCTCGCGGAACGAGCATCGCTTGTGGATCTCCTGATCTATCTGACAAGTTTCCAGAAGCTTTTTAAACCAGCGTCCGGGTACCGGGAGCTTCCGGGTTTGATCCAATCGATCGGTTATGAGAAATCGGGGAAGCAGGAGGCGCTTGTGCCGCTCGTTTGCAAGATCGCCGATGAATTCAAGGTGAAGTATCTGCGCGGCCTCGGCGTAAAGGCCGAAATGAACTTCTACAACCGCTATCAGGCTTTCATGACCGGGCAGATCACGGCCGGCCAGATGCTTCAGTTCCTGGTCCAAATGGGAAGCGAATACGGGAAGGCCGTGAGGCTGACCTCGGCGCTCAAGAAATTGCTCGGGCATGCGGAGCTTCTTTCCGAGATCAAAGGCAGTCAGCTTTATGACGAGCTCCAGCGTTTTCTGCCCGAGGTCGAGGCCAGTCTCATCAAGGATCCGGCCCAGCGGGAACTCGCGGAAAAATATCAAAAGCTTTTTCTTCTGAAAGAAATGATCACCCTTGAACTGACTCATGAGGATCTTGCGAAATATCAAAAAGAGCCGGATGCCTACCTCGGCCTCCTGGGGGACCCGGCGATCACGCAGGATCTTGCTCCCGCGCTGGAATTCTATCAGGCGGCCCTGGAGCGCGATCAGGCGTTCATGGGGAAGATCGACGCGATGATGACCGATACAAATGTGAAGACCGCAGTGGTTGTGGCCGGAGGTTTTCATACCCAGGGTCTCGAACGCATTCTGAAAGAAAAAGGGGTGGCTTATGCGGTCGTAACACCCAAGATCGCTTCTCTTTCGGGGATCGAGAACTATGCCAAGGTCATGAAAGGTGACGTCTCGTTCAAGGAATATCTCAAGACCACTTATTTTGACGGTCTGATGCGCCACGCCGCGAAGTCGCTCACTGAGTCCCTGCCGATCCAGGACCAGGCCCGGACGCTCAAGACCTGGCGCGACAATATGATCCGCGAGCTCGCCCAAGAGGGCCGCATTACGGATGCCGGCAAATACCTGCCCTACATCGATGAGCTGCTTAAAAATCGCGGGGAAGCTGTCTCCGGGAGTCCCAAAAGATCCAAGGAGGAGATCCTCGACATCGTTCGCAAAGAACTCGAGAAGTTCAAAAAGGATTCCTTTGAGCGCATCTGGAAAACCTTCGAATTCCAACTCGGCACATTCACCGACGGCCTCAAACAGCTCATCTCTAAAAAAGAGCTCAACAACCAGACCGTTACTGCCCTCCTCGACCGCGCCAGCCAGACCAAGCCGTCATTCCTTTCACCGCAAAAAGGTTTGGATAGAAATGCCGAAGGAGCGGTTTTCGAACTCCCGATGTTGCCCCAAGGATTGACGTCCTCCGCCGAAACCCGCCAGGAATTTCGCTCCGAGGTGAGAGAAAACGCGGATGAGGCAGAGACGCGAATTCCGGAGCAAACCATTGGAGGTGTCACGCAAGGTCGCGAATCTTTGGCTCAGACTGAAGAGAAAAGGTTGAGAGATGGCGTAAAAAAAATGCGGGAAGAAGGATTTTGGTTTGGGAACAGATTGGGAAAATCCAACGATGGATTGGGACTTGGTCTATGGGATGCGGATTCTAGAATTATTAGTGCGCTTGTCTGGGCGTTTGAGGACACCCATTATCGACCCTCGGGTGGTGAAGTGCTCCTGGAAATCTTGAAGGCGATGAATGAGATCCTGATTGAAGTTGGAATAAGAACAAGAGGTGATCCTGCTCGGACATATATCGCCAATGAAGGGATAGCGTTGTACCGGAAAATAAAAGGCCTCCAAGGCCGGGAAGAAATCTTAGCTGGAATTTCTCAGTTTTTGGGCGAGCAGTTGCCTAAACGCAAGGAGAATCAAGAACCGTTGGAGGCTGGTTTTAAAAACAAGATCCAAGAAATATTTAAAGATTTGTCTTTATTGCCTGATTCTGTGAAATTGACCATCGACAATGATGTTCTTATTGATCTTGGAGCCCCGGAAGTGCAAAAAAGATTGAAAGGGGTTTTGATCGTAAGGCAAGATCAAAAAATTCCCACAAGGTATACCGACGAGAGACTTCTCAAGGAAGCTGCCGAAAGGCATCAGGAGTCGAAGAGCGGTAAATTTCAAATTCGAACAATGGTCACCGTCGATGGCGAGATCGTTTTCGTAAAGGAGAAGAAAGATCATTCCGGTTTTAAGCAAGAGGCTTTTTTGCTGGATACCGTTGATTATGGATTGCTGACTTCTGTTTTAGAAAACCATCCCTCTTTTCGAGAGATTTTGCGGCAGGCAATAGCCCAATATGAAAGATATCTAAGTGGTGAGTTGTATCACAATGATGTTGCCTCTTCCAATTTTAGAGTTCTGGCAACGATTTATGGGGGCGAAGTCGACGTTCAGCTAATCCCAGTCGACTTTGAAAAAAGGGGATCTGATGCCCGCTCCGAGGTGAGGAATGAAGGTCATGATACCGCATTTTTGCACAGGCGGGAACCTCAGATAGAGGATTCTGTTTCGGAAGTGGCAAGAGCCCTGGGTTTAAAGTCGGCGCCCACTCCGTTGACAAAGACTTTTGGGGGCATCGAGCAAATGCGGACAAAACTCTTGGGAGTTCTCAAGATGCACGGTGTGAACGAGGCTTCGCGTCAGAGGATTAAGATCGTGTTCGATAAAGTTGTCGCGAGTTTTCAGGAATCTCGCAGAGCGACGCGGGTTGACACGGACCATCATCGGGGAGAAGTGGCGGCGCTTTATCATGATGAGCAGCATTCGATAGAAGTCGCGCTCGGTACGGTCGAAGCTTTGATCGAATTTGGGATCACGGATCCGGAAGTGATGGAAATTGCTGCGTTGGCCGGTCTTTTGCATGATGCCGGCGCCATTGAGAATTTGGGTCTGAAAATTTTCACCAACAAAGATGGTTCTGCAGTTTCATTCCAGATTTATCCCTTTCATGAAGTGCTTGGGATAGGTTCTGAGCTTAGCAACCAGATGATCCGTGCGATGCTTGCCAAAGGCGGCGCGGATCTGAAAAAGGTAGATGACTCAGTCATTAAACAAACACAAGAATGGATCATGCATTATCCGTATCGCGCCAGCGTCATTATGGATGCCGCAAATGTTGATGCAAAGACCCAGGAGGCCGTTCGGGCACTGATCGAATTCACAAAATTCGGAGATCTGACCGACCCCGTAGAAATGGAGTACGAGAAGCCGAAGGTTCTGGAACCCAATATGAAACCCGAACTGCAATGGAAAAATCTTTCCAAACTTTTTGAGCCGTTCAGTGAAGAAATTCGCGGCCCCCTAATGAAGGCCGGTGCTTGCCTGGCGGTAGCCGATCTCATTACCGCATCCGAGTCGTTTACCGATGTCCCGCTGGATCAAAGACGGCCGGCAAAGAACTATTTTCAAATGATCGCAGACCTCTACTGGGAAGGAGCGCTTGGCTTTTATGATAAGGAGCCGAGCCCTGTTCTTCAGGCTTTTGCGGGGACGCGGGGATTCTTTGATGATCGTATCCAGCCACGCCTGCTGGGCTATGCCGCGCTTCTCGGCGAGGCGATCGAAACCCAAAACGGAAAATTAACGGAGAAGGGCATCCGGCAGCTGTGGAAATTCAAGCGGCACTTTAGCAAGTCAGACAACGCCGATGTCTTTCTCAAATTTTCCGGAAAAATCGGCGAGATCTATGAAAAGGCCCAGAATCATCAGCCGACCCAAGAAGATATAAAGATAGCGAGGGATATTTTTGCCGCCTTCGGTTTTTCACAAGCGCGTCAAGATCTTCTCCTTTCGGAATTCGACAAGGCCTCTCGCTCCGAGGTGAGGGGATGGGGATTCCTTCCGAAAGAAAGCGAGCTGAACGACTTCGGCGTGCATGCGGTCACCCTGCAACTGGAACCATCCTCGAGCGGATTAGGGGATGTGGTGCTTGCCCTCCGGCTGGCGCGACGACTCAAGGAGGAAGCCGGGATAGGAACCATTCGCTTCTTTGTGAAGGATCCGGATGATTTTAAAAAGCTTGCTCAATTAGGCGTCGGGATCCATCAAGACAGTTTAAATAAAAAATCTTTTTCCGAGGGTGGGATTTTCTATATCAACGCCTCCAAATTGAAAAAGCGGGAGAGGGAAGCTTTAGAGAATAACAGCAAGGTTACGATTGTCTCTCAAGTGATGATTGACGGTTCGCCTGTGAAACGGAATGGCCGGTTAGATTACGATGACTTTCCGGTGATTTCAACCAAATCGCCCGTTAATATCTATCTGCATGAGCCAGACGGACCCACTGTAAAAACATCCTCGCTCAAGGGCACGTTGGTCTCTGTGATGTCCCATGAGATGGGGCAGCTTATCGGGTACGGCACGCCGATTTATGAGAATGGCCATGCGCATCTTTTGTTGCGTACCGGTTTCACGGAAGGCTCGGTTTTGCTTAACCCGGCGAAAACGGCTGCGGCACCTCTTCTAGGCAAAGAAAAGATCCGTGAGGCGATTAATGCTCAGGCAAAGGGTTCCCTGGACTTTATTCCGGAAGGGGCGACCGTCCGTGATTGGGGTGTGGTTTATTATTCATCGCCCAAGGATTTTATCGATTATTACGTCGGGCCGCTTTTAGAGGCTCTCAAGGCCGGAAAGATCGATCCGGAAAATATAGCATTATTTGATACGACGTACGAAGCGGGGTATGGATTTAGCAAGGCGTGGAAAGATTTTCCGTTTACCCGTGTCTTTTATGATCCTGAGAGCGGAAAAACTGGAACGATCAAGGGAACCCGTTATCCCCAAGTAACAGTTTTTCATGTCGGCAATATTCAGGATCCTTCCGCTTATGAATCCCTTCTTAATGTTGCCACACTGCCGAGAATGGTCCGCGGGGATGCGGGGCATTTTGAGGCCATTTCCAGTGATCAGCTCTACATTCATGTCCAGCCGAATTACAAACTGGATGTTCGCAAGTCCATGATCCAATACGCGATGAAGTGGTTGAGCCCGGAAGAGGCCCGAAAGATCGCAAGGCTTTACGGTGTTCCGGAAAGAAAGATTCCTGCCGTTTTAAGATCCAAAGATGCGCCGAGAGAAGAAATCGAAGTGCCGGACTTGGCGGAGTTCGATCCCGTTTTGTTTTCCAGGCTTTTTTATGATCCCGAATATCAGAAGGCCATGCACCGATTAAACCTTGCACTGGCACGCGAACTTGATCTCTTCCCGAAGCTGGTGACACAGATACGAGACTTGTCTGCCCAATACGATGCCCGCTCCGAGGTGAGGGGAGACACATCTAAAAAGAAGAAGGAGGAACCCCTTAAGACATTGGAGGATTGGAAAAAATATCTCGCGGTGAAATATGTGGATATTTTAGACCGAGAGCGGAGAGTTGCTAAAAGAGACTACGTGCAGGTTGCCAGGATCAAGGAATACGAGCAAAAGATTCTCGAAATCAGTCTTGGGTATTGGGGCGAGATAGAGCTGGAATCATGGCTTAATGAATTGCTCGGCCCCAAGCTTTCGGATGACGAACCTGGCGTGCGTTTCGAAGCGGCGCATGTGATGGGCGGGTTAGGGAAAAGTGTCGAAACCCTGGATCTCTTGATCAAGGCATTTTCGGATGTCTTGGGCCGGTTCTTCCAAGATCGGGAGCTTGCGGAGGCTGAATTAAAGGGGCTTGCATCTTCGATAGGAAATATCGCGTCCAAATATCAATTTCCGGGCACTGAAAAGAAGCTGACGGATCTGATCGCCCAACTGAGAGCCAAAGTTCCCGATCTGGGATCTTCTCCGCAGGGAGGGGCTTCCAAAGCCTGCGAGTATCTCCAACATGCCGTCGATACCATGGAAAAAAGTTTCGCCCCGAATGCTAAGCGCTCCGAGATGCGAGAGGGGAAGGATGTGAAAGAGACGTTGGCGCGCATCTATCAGTTGTACAAAGATGCGGGCTACCCCATTGAGGCCGACGCCTATGAGAGGAAAACTTTGGGACTTTATGGCCCCACGGCGGATCTTACCTCTATGGAAGCCGTTTCGTATGCGCTCGATGAGGCCATCCGGAAAAGGGTCGAAGAGGGCAATGATTCGGGTGCGCTCAAGATCGTCGATGCGGGAAGCGGGAAGGGGCACGTTGCGTTATATATGGCCCATTATATTGCCAAGACGCATCCGGATCTCAAGTTGGCTGTGACGGGTATTGAATATGACAATGGTCTGGCTGACGCAGTAGACGGTCTGGTGGGAATAAGTAATAAGGTTCTGGTGCGGGCGGAAACGGAGGACGTGGTTCGCAAAGGGCAGGTGCAATTTGTGCAGGGGGATTTTAATTCGGACGCCATGCGGCCCTATTTCAAAGGAACTGATGGGACGGATGGGGCGGATATTGTCTATTACATCGAAATGGGCACGACCCGGACTATTGAATTCGCGGACACTCTCACGAATCTCAAACACGGTGCGCGAGTGATCGGAATAGGCGCCAATCTTCCGGATAAGGTTCCCCTCACTGAAACAGGCTTTTTCGATGTCGTGAAATACGATCAATATCCCGACATGACTGTTTACGTGAAGCGGCTAGCGCCGGAGGGAACCGGCGCGGCTCCTGGCGGAACGGTAAAACGTGCGGAGATAAGGAATGGCTCGTTGGAAGTCAATGACGAGCAGTTGAAAATGCTTCAGGCAAGATTGCCGATCAAAACCCAGGAAAATCTCGTTCTCATCCTGGCATTCCTTTTTTCTTTGGGCACGCGGAATGCCAGAAACCAAGCCGTCGAGCTGATGAAAATGGATGAGTATCATGCCGACACCCTGTTCCAGGCTATGGATGAGGAGCCTTACATGCAGAGCATTTTGGCGAATTTTGAGAGCCTTGCCGCTGATGAAGGGCTGTCTTATGTGCCGGAAGATGATGCTATTTTTCAAAGGAGCGGGAAGCTGCTGACATTCCTGAAGTCTCCGTATGAGCTCCGCGATGTGATCCTCGCTGATGCTTTTGAAAATCCGAATTTTGAAAAAGATGTTCAAAAGATCGTCAATCTGGCGTCCCAAGAGAATATCCATAAAGATTATAGCGCTGCGGCCGCCCACTTGCTCGCCATCGTGAGGGAGGTCAAGTCCAACCGCTGGGAGCTGAGAGCGGCACTCAGACCGTCCGTTTCATCCCGAAGCAGCTTCTTTTCGGCTTTCAAGAGATTGGCGATGATCGGGCTTGTGTCGCTTATGCCGCTCATCAGCTTGGCTACGGAGGTGAAAACGCCATTCACACGGGCGGAGATCATGGAGCAGGAGACTTATCTTTCGACACACGGAACTCCTCCGTATTATCAAGGGAAGATAGATGGGATCGCCGGCCCGCAATGGGTACACGCCCTTCGGAAGTTTGACGGATTGCCGATGGGGGATAGCGTCGGCCCCAAGACGATCGAAGCGGGAAGGCGAGTTCTTGCTGAAGAGGCGAAGAGAGCGACAAACCAGGGGACCCCCAACGTAGACGCGGGGTCTAACACTATCCTTATTCAAAAGGAATTTGTCCCCGTAGCATCGTCACCCAAGGAAGAGATTTCTATCATACGAATGTTCGAAAATATTTTTTCTTCCTCAGCTTCTGATAAACGCCAAGCCGTGATGTCAAAGAAACTTTCCCTAAGCGATGAAAAGTTGGTTCGAAGTCTAGGGCTCGCAAACCACTGGAGGGCTTTTCTCCGGCTTTCAGACGGGTTCGACAGGTATGGGGTTTTGATTTGGCCGGAAGCAAGAAAAGCGGATCTCATAAGAATGGGAATGGCTATCCAGTCACTTAATCTCACGGCCGATTCGATCGAAAAGCTCGCTCAGGGAACCCAATATGACCTGGATGCTTATCGGATGAGCGTGAAGGTCACAGAATCGGGGAAATGGATTCTCCAAAAGAATCAGGCTGGCGGGCCGGCGGCTACCGATGAAATGATAGAGCCCCGATCCGCCATTGATGCGATCCTGTATGCCAAGGCCTTTCCTAAAAACGCCAACCTTCAGCGCGTGCTTCTAGAGGGACTTAGCTCTGATCAAGCCAATCTTATTAAAAAGCTCGCTGGACAAGGAGCCAATAACCCAAAAAATCAGGCCACTACGAAACAGTTGCTCCAGGATGGCGATTTCCAGAATAGGGTTATCATGTTGTATTTGTACCAGCGTCTCGAAAGTAATCATCTCGTGTTGCCTTCGGCCCAAAATTATGAACAAGGAGCCGGAACCTATCACATCGCATGGGCGCCGGGTATTTTTGAGTATTCGAGAACACTGGCTATGTTCCTCTACGGTTCGAGGGCTTACGATCTTCTGGATAAAATTTCTCATGGAGAAACCGTATCAGAGAACGACATCAAATCGTTCCGGCAAGTCGATGACCTTTCAACCCGCATTGAGTCGATCTGCACCAATATGCGTCGGGCTTATGACCGCCAGCGGAAAGGAGATACAACGGGATTCGTAAAGAATGAAATGGGAAGGGCTGCTGGTAAGCTTGCGGAACTCAAAGGAATTTCAAGGAAATACGATTCGGTCCCGCATTTGGAGTTGTTTATCAATGCCATCTCGGACGAAGTTGGTAAACGCATGGAGAGGCTTAAGGTGGGATTGCCACTCCAGGATAAACGGGATCTTCCAAGCAAGAGCATGATCCAAGCGCGTGCTGCGCAGATGCTGCAAGGGGCGCAACCGGGAGTTGTCATGCTTGGAGCCGTGAGTCGCTCGCGCTCCGAGATGCGGATTTCGGGGGATGATCATGGAATGATGCCCATTGATGATCTTGCCACTTGGGACTTAGCTCGTGTTGCGGCGACCGGACGGATGGAGCGATATTTTACGGGATTCACGGAAGCCCCTCAGATATTGATCGCGAATTTGGAAAGTTGGCTTGAAACTCATGCTCGAAATGAAAAGGTGGATGCTTTGGAGGAAGCTTTGGCTCAGGCCGATGCCGCAGGCCATCGCAAAGTGGCCCTTTATTATCAGCCATTTGACAATGGCTACTTGAAATATCATGAAGGTTTGCATTTGGCGATGTTTAATCGAAGGCTTCAGGAAGGAAATAAAGATGTGGAGGCTCAACGTTTGAAACAAATGGAAGATCTCATTCCAGAGTTGATGCTGGATCGCCGACGTGGAAATGAGGAAATGATTGCAGCATTTTATGAAGTAAAGCAGGCGCTTGGTCGGTATATCGAAGGGACGAATAGATCCGAAGAATTATTCGCTTGGGTTGCATCCGTTGCGGAGTATCCCGATTTCTTCGATCATCTCAAGCAAAAAGCGACCACTCCCGAAGAACAAATATTTTTAGGCCATTACCTTGATCCTACCACCTCGTCGGCCGTGGTGATGCTTGCGCCGATCCAGCGATTTCTTCGGGCCATGCAGGAGGTGCCCTCTGTGAAAAAGTTTTTCTTGAATTACTATCAGGAACTTTTAGACGCAGTGCCTAGCTCCGGCCTGAAAATCCCGACACTGACCCTCCGCTCCGAGGTGAGAACTGTAGCAGTCGAGCAGGATCTTTTCGGAGTTAGTGAGCTCGAATATTCCGCCGGAGTTTATCCCAATAACGGCGACGAAGATGTTTTAAAAACCAATCTTAATGAGCTGATGGGATTTACAAGGTCGATCCTAAAGGATATCGATGCAAACGCTTCGGGATTGCTGCATGACGGCGCGATCCGCATTCTGCAGGTAGGGCCTTCTTCGGGAACGGCAACGGTCGCCGTGCTGAATCGTTTGGTCCGCGCTGCCGGTGTCCGGTCGATCACAATGGATGCCATTGAACTCGATTCCTCCGCTTCGGCGAATACATCAAGGAATATCGAACTCTTTTTGACTCAAATGGCGAAGGACCGCGGGTTGAGCTGGAAGTATGACGCGGAACAAGGCAAGTTCTTATTCTGGGCAGGAACATTGGAAGGAGAGATCAGTGTTCTCAATCGTGATTTTATCCAGCCCCGCGATGTCATTCAGGCCCCCGGTTTCCTCAAGGGGTTCACGGGCGAAAAAGGTTATGATCTCGCGTTCTTTGATTCGCCGAGGGTTGTTCCTCAAGATGATTTTGCGCAAGTGGGGGTGAAGAAGTCAGTACTCATACCCCGAGGTGACTACGCGTCAATTACGGAAGGAATGGCGGCTCGTTTGAACGTTGGCGGGCGTGCGCTGATCGGTGGTTTTCCGCGCGAGGCCGGTTTTCTGGATCTCAAATATTTGCGCGCGAACGGATTCACCTTTGATTTTTCATCAGCCCGAAATGAAGACAAGAAAGTTGTACCCGGTCGCGTCCTTCATGTGATCACCCGATCCCCCGCCACTAAAACACCGGCGGGCGAGCGCTCCGAGGTGCGGCGAACAAAACCAGACCAGAGACCACAGACCATAGACCGTAGCAAGAATCGCTCGGAATTGCGGCTGACCGACGCGCCGCTGAGGTTGGCGGTGAAAGAATTAACGGCGACGCAGGTCGTTGCGATGGTGGAAAAGACCAATCCGGATGCGGTGCGGGCGGAGATGGAAAGAATGGGACAAAAGTGGATCGCTTTCGAAAAGGCCGAATTTGATAAGCGCGAAGTGGAATGGGAGAAGCAATTCAGTTTGACGGATGTGCCGCAGCTTCTCATGAAATTTTTCGGACAACAATTCGTGATGACGGATGTAATAGCGTCGGAGATCGCGGCCCGAGCTATGACAAACGGTGTTGAGACGAGATTCGTTGATGGGAAAGCTATGCTGGATCATGGGGCGATCGCGATGGATCTGTCCATGTTGGAAGGTGTGATCGCCAGTTTGATCGCTCAGTCCCGTGAGAGGTTTGCTTTCATGATCAATAATCCGGAAGACGATTCAGAAGCGGTATTGGGGGCGCTTGCGAAACTCGATGCGTCACGAGTGATGGTTCTGAGTGAGAAGGGAAGGCAAAAACCGCTTGGGTTGGCTTGGAGGAGCGAACTGCGAGCGCCTGTGACGCCGGTCAGTTACGTGAAAGATGCGCAAGGTGCGGCAGCGAGGGCATTTAAGGGGAGTGATGATCCAGTGTTTTCAATGTGGACTGAAAATCTTGGCGTAAAACTCGGCTATTCCGTTCGTGCCGAGATCCGGACGATTGTGGATCGGGGGCTCAAGGAACTCACGCTCGACATTGCGGTAACGGCGATCCTGATATTCAGGAATTTGTCCAAAGAAGAACAGCAAAAGGTGTTAAGCAATCCTGCCGAGATACGCAAGTATCTGGAACAATACGGTATTATGTCCAACGTCAAAGTTGGGAAGGATGGGCAGCTTTTTGTGGATACGGAATCACTGATGAACGCCTACCTCGAGCGCCAATCCATTGATCATGCGGCGTAACTCAGACTGCAGACCCAAGACTACAGACTATCTATTTCCCATAAATTTCCCGCCGGTGACCTACGCGAAGAATGGTGATTGTTCTGCCATGAATCTTGTAGATCACCCGCCAATCGCCGACTCGCAATTTCCAGTAACTCTTCAGGGTGTGCCGCAGCGGCGCTCCGAATTCTTGTGGGAAGAACGCCAGTTTTTGCTCGATGGCACGCCGGATCCTCTGTTTCTCTGAAGGGGCGATCCGGGGCAGGTCCTTTTCCGGGACATCGGGATGATACAGGATCTCAAAATGCAGTTCCATGGGGAGCGGATGCTAGGAGGACTTCCAAACATTCCGGTGCGGGACTAGCTTTTTCTTGGAAAGTGATTTCTCCCGCTCGGCCGCCGACTTTGCCCAGTACGCGTCCTCGTGAATGGTCAAGGCTTCCCGCAGAAGATCGCGGGCGACAAGCGACATGGATAAGCCTTCCCTTCGGGACATTTTGTAAAGCGTTTCGTAAATTGATGGTTCGAGGACAACATTCAAGCGCGGCTGCTTTGTGGCCATAAATCTCTCCAGTTCCTATTCGAAGTGTATCACAAGTGATGAACCTAGTCAAGCGGAAGGAGATTTTGGCTATGGGCTACAGTCTATGGTCTAGGGCCTGCGGTCCAGCGTTGAGACGGAATGTTGATCATCTAAAAAAGAAAAAAGTGATTAGTAAGAACAGCGGTATCAGAATCCCCACCGACCATGCCATGTATCCAAAAAAACTCGGCATTTTCCATCCGCGATGTTCGGCAATAGAACGGACCATAAAATTCGGGGCGTTCCCGATATAGGTGTTCGCGCCGAAGAAGACCGCGCCCGCGCTCACCGCCAGGAGCAAGTGCTCCGGCATATGAAAATAAGGCCCGCCGAGTTTTAATCCCTCTCCGAGTGCCGCGAAGGTCATATAGGTCGGCGCATTGTCAAGGAACGATGAGAAGGCTCCGGTGCTCCAGAAAAACTGCCAAGGTTGTGTGACGCCGAGTTCCGCGCCACGGGTCTCCAGGAGCGCCAGGGCGGGGACCATGGTGACGAAAATCCCGAGGAAAATGATCGCGACTTCCAGGATGGGATCGTAATTAAAACCGTTCGCTTCGTGATATTGCTTCGGGGTGATCCGGATCGAAACGAGTGCCGCGAGGATCATGATGATCTCCCGGAAGGGTTCGGGAAGGAACACAGCCCCGATGATAGCCGCGAAGCATGCGATATTGCGATTTCCTTTCAAATGAGGACCTTTTCCGGAAGCGGGTTCCGTGGCGGCGTGGGGCGTTCGGTCCCACTTAAGGAATAAAAGGTCGACGAGAAAAAAAAGCGGCAAAAGGATCCCGAGGGCCGTGATCCAAAGCGGGAAAAGTTTCAAGGTCCAAAAAAAGGGGACGCCATTCAGATATCCGAGGAAAAGAGGCGGATCACCGAGAGGTGTGAGCGAGCCCCCGATGTTACTCACCAGGAAAATAAAAAAAATCGGAAGATAGACATGGTGTTTGCGGTGCGCGTTCGCGCGGAGCAAGGGACGGATCAAGATCATGCTGGCGCCTGTCGTGCCGACGAAATTGGCCAGGACCGCGCCGAGCGCCAAGAGCCCCGTGTTGGCGAGCGGAGTGCTTTCCATGTCGCCGGCGAGATAAATGCCGCCAGAAACAACGAAAAGAGAGCCGAGCAAAACGACAAAAGAAAAATAATCCTTGAGGCTTTCTCCGAGAGCGTGCGGAGCATATCTGAAGCAGAAGAAAGCGACGGGCAGTGCGAAGGCGATTGAGACGATCGCTTGATTTTTCAACTGATGCCAGAATTTTTGTGCCACGAGGGGAAGGATCGCAATAGACAAAAGAAGCCCGAGGAAGGGGAGCGCCATCCACAATTTCGGGATCCATGGAAGATGGGACATTTTATTCCGGGCGCTTTTCGATCATAAGGTAAGATTCAAAATTAACTTTCCAGTCGAGGACGACGCGGATGTGGAGCAGGCCGTCTTCCTTGATCTCCAGGTCCGGCGGGAACGCATGCTTGTGCCAACGGAAAAGGACGCTTGATGTGACAGGTTCGATATCCATGGGCGGCGTTTTGAGGATTTGTCCGTCTTCCGTGAAGTATTCGATCACTTCCTTATGGAACATCTTGTCCTTGCGCCAACACGTGACGGCGTAAAGTTGTTCAAAGTGATAAGGGAAGGACGGGACGTGGAGATTGCTCCTTACGAGATTAGCCGTGTAGCAATCCTGTTCGCCCGGCTCAAAATCCTTGCAGACCATGAATTGAAGAAGACGGATCGTGTCGTGGGACATGAGGCCATACTATGCGATGTCCGTTGTCTTTTCAAGTTTCGCGCTTATGCAGCCATGGGAAATTGGATGATGGATGTCGGATAAGGACAGGCTTTTGTTTTCCTTTACCCGTCATCCTACCTCCAACATCCTATTTCCGGGCATTAATTGCTTGAAAATCAGGTCGCAAAATCATAGAATGCGTGCCTCAAGTCGCGGGGTTTAGTGTAGGGCCCATCAGCGCGCTCTCAGACGACTTATAAAGCCTTTCAAAGTTCCTCGTTCCAGACCTCATATTTGGAATATCCGGAGGACACGCAGTAAGAAGGAGTGGGTCATCCGTGTATTTTGCGGGTTTCTTTTTGCCCGCAGGTGTATTGACATCTTAAACCAGAAACCAAAGGAATCATAAAATGTCCGAACAGACCTTGGAAAAATCCGCATCAAAATCCGTAAGCAAAAAATTCGTCACGATGGATGCCGGCGAAGCGGTCGCGCATGTCGCGTATCGCGTGAATGAATGTATCGCCATTTATCCCATCACGCCGTCCTCCACCATGGGAGAATGGGCCGATGAATGGGCCTCTCAGGGCAAGAAGAATATTTGGGGAACGATCCCGTCGGTGGCGGAGCTGCAGAGCGAAGGCGGAGCCGCCGGCGCGGTGCATGGCGCGCTTCAGCGGGGCGCACTCACCACGACCTTCACGGCATCCCAGGGTTTATTGCTTATGATCCCGAATATGTACAAGATCGCGGGAGAACTCACGGCCATGGTGATGCATGTTTCCGCGCGTTCGCTCGCGGCCCAGGCCCTTTCGATCTTCGGAGATCATTCGGATGTGATGGCGGTGCGCCAGACCGGTTACGCGATGCTTGCTTCGAATTCGGTCCAGGAAGCCATGGATTTCGCGCTCATCGCGCAGGTGGCGAGCCTCGAATCCCGCATTCCTTTCCTGCATTTCTTTGACGGTTTTCGCACTTCGCATGAAGTTCAGAAGATCAGCCTTCTTTCCGACGACCAGATCCGCAGCATGATCAACATGGCCAAGGTGCTGGAACACCGCGCCCGGGCGCTTTCGCCCGACGGCCCGGTACTTCGCGGGACCGCACAGAACCCGGACGTTTATTTCCAGGGCCGTGAGACGGTCAATAAGTTCTATAGCGCGTGCCCTGATATGGTTCAGCAGGCGATGGATAAATTCGCGGGGCTAACCGGCCGCAAGTACCAGCTTTTTGAATACATCGGAGCCAAAGATGCGGAACAGATCATCGTGATCATGGGCTCAGGCGAAGAAGTCGTCTCGGAGACGGTCAAAGTGCTTAATGCCAAGGGGATGAAGGTCGGATGCCTCAAGGTCTCTCTTTATCGTCCGTTCGATGTAAAGCGTTTTGTGAATCTTTTACCGCAGACGACCAAGAATTTGATTGCGCTGGATCGCACCAAAGAACCGGGAGCGATCGGCGAACCTCTTTATCTGGATTGCGTGGGAGCGCTTCAGGAAGCTTCCCAGAACGGCTGGTCGACGTTCCATCAGGCCCCGAAGATCTATGGCGGTCGCTACGGACTTTCTTCCAAGGAATTCACTCCCGCCATGGTGAAAGGGATCTTTGATTTCTTCTCCTCCGGCAAGACAAAACACGGCTTTACCGTAGGTATCAACGACGATGTGACCCACACCAGTTTTTCGTACGATCCAGAATACTCCATTGAATCGGAGAAGGTCGTGCGCGCTCTTTTCTACGGTCTCGGCGCGGACGGAACGGTCGGCGCGAACAAGAACTCCATCAAGATCATTGGCGAGAACACGGAAAATTTCGCTCAAGGGTATTTCGTCTATGATTCCAAGAAGTCCGGCGCGATCACCGTGTCGCATCTTCGCTTCGGGCCGGAACCCATCCGGTCGCCTTATCTTATCAGCAAGGCGCATTTTGTGGCCTGTCACCAAACCGTTTTTCTTGAAAAGTACGACATGTTACGCAATATCATTTCCGGCGGCACATTCCTTTTAAATGCCCCATGGAGTGCTGAAGAGGTGTGGTCCAATATCCCGATCGAAGTCCAGAAACAGATTCTCGAGAAGAAATTGAAATTCCATGTGATCGATGCCTACAAGGTCGCGGCCGATAGCGGCATGGGGATGAGGATCAACACCATCATGCAAGTGTGCTTTTTTGCCATCTCGGGCGTCTTGCCCCGTGAACAGGCGATCACTGAGATCAAAAAGTCGATCCAGAAGACGTACGGCAAAAAGGGGGAGGATGTCGTTAAGCAGAATCTGGATGCCGTGGATATGACGCTCGCACATCTTCATGAAGTCAAAGTTCCCGCCACTACGAATAGCAAGGTCAGAAGACTTGCCCCCGTGACTTCAAACGCTCCGGCGTTCGTGAAGAATGTGCTCGGCATGATCATTGAAGGCCGCGGGGATGAGATCCCTGTGAGTGCGATGCCGATCGATGGAACATTCCCGACAGGAACGACCCAGTATGAGAAACGTAATATCGCGCTTGAGATCCCGGTCTGGGAACAGGATATTTGCATCCAGTGCGGCAAATGCAATTTTGTGTGCCCTCATGCCGTGATCCGCATGAAGGTCTATGATCCGAAGCTCCTTGAAAAAGCTCCCGAGGGATTTAAGTCCGCGGATGCGAAGATGCCGGATTTCAAGGGACAAAAGTTCACGATCCAGGTCGCGCCCGAGGATTGTACGGGTTGCGGGCTTTGCGTGGATACTTGCCCTGCGAAGAGCAAGACGGACCCCAAGAAAAAAGCCATCAACATGGCGCCCCAGATGCCGCTTCGTTGCATTGAAACTCCGAAATGGGAGTTCTTTCTCAATATCCCCGATTTTGATCGCCGGAAGCTGAAAACCGGAATGATCAATCAGCAACAGGCGATGCGTCCGCTCTTTGAATTTTCAGGCGCTTGCGCGGGTTGCGGGGAAACGCCTTACGTGAAGATCGTCTCCCAGCTTTTTGGCGATCGTGCCGTGATCGCGAATGCGACAGGGTGCTCTTCTATCTATGGAGGGAACCTGCCGACCACTCCGTGGGCGAAAGATGCCAACGGCCGCGGGCCGGCGTGGTCCAATTCGCTTTTCGAGGATTGCGCGGAATTCGGTTATGGGTTCCGGATGGCGATCGACAAACAAAAGGAATACGCCTCGGAGCTTCTCGTGAAGCTTCAGGACAAGCTTGGCGCGGATCTCGTCCAGTCGATTTTGAATGCCGCCCAGGTGACGGAGGCGGATATCTATGACCAGCGCGAACGAGTTGCGGCGCTTAAGAAAAAACTGGCGGGACTTAGCGCGGATACCGATGCCGTTCAGCTTTTGAGCTTGGCAGACACGCTTGTTAAAAAGAGCGTTTGGGCTTTTGGCGGTGATGGATGGGCCTACGATATCGGATACGGCGGTCTAGATCACGTACTTGCATCGGGCAAGAACGTGAATGTCTTTGTGCTTGATACGGAAGTTTATTCCAATACGGGTGGACAGGCGTCCAAGTCCACTCCGCGTGGCGCGACCGCGAAATTCGCGATGGGCGGGAAATCCGGCGGCAAGAAAGACCTCGGGATGATCGCTATGACCTACGGGAATATTTACGTGGCGACGATCGCGATGGGGGCCAACGACCAGCAGGCCCTCAAGGCCATCCAGGAGGCGGAGTCCTATGACGGTCCTTCCCTGATCATCGCTTACAGTCATTGCATCGCGCACGGCATCAATATGATCAACGGTCTTCAGGACCAAAAGGCCGCCGTCGCGTCCGGACAATGGATCCTTTATCGCTTTGATCCCCGGCGTATCGCAAAGGGAGAGAATCCTCTCATGATCGATTCGAAGGCGCCCTCTATTCCGCTCGAACAATATCTCATGATGGAAAATAGGTTTAAGATGATCATGAAGAGTAATCCCGAAGAAGGCAAGAGACTTTTCCAGATCGCGCAGAAAGATGTGACAGCCCGCTGGAAGCGTTTCGAATATTTGGCCCAGGGGAAGTCCGATGTTGAAGCTGTTAACCCAGTAACCGCTTAAGGAGAGCTGACCATGAGCGCAGAAGCCGTTATGACGCCTAAGAAAAAAGATCTGAAGGCTCTCTTTGAACCCAAGGTGATCGCGGTCGTCGGGGCTTCCCGGCGTGCAGAGGCGGTCGGCTATGCCATTCTCAAGAACCTTCTGAAAACCGGTTACAAAGGAAAGATCTACCCGGTCAATCCCAAAGCGGACGATGTGCTTGGCGTGAAGTGCATTCCGACGGTTGCGGAGATCCCGGAAGCGATCGATATGGCGATTTTTATCATTCCGAGCGTTGCGGTTCCCGCGGAGCTTGAGGCTTGTGCTAAGAAGGGGGCTCGTGCAGCCATTGTGATCTCAGCGGGGTTTCGCGAGATCGGGGGCCAGGGTGTGGCACTCGAGCGTGAGATCAAAAGGATCTCGGATGCTTATGGCATGGCTGTCCTGGGACCCAATTGTTTGGGGCTGATCAATAATGACCCCCATCTTGCTTTGAACGCGAGCTTTGCGGGAACGATACCGAAGAACGGGAATATTGCCTTTATTTCTCAGAGCGGAGCGCTTGGGACTGCGCTTCTCGATTACGCGCAAGGTGAGAACGTCGGATTTTCCAAGTTCGTGAGTTTGGGAAATAAGGTAGATGTTACCGAGCTTGAAATCCTTCAATATCTGAAAGATGATCCGAACACCGATGTGATCATGATGTATCTGGAAGACATCGGTAACGGGCAGGAATTCATTGAATTGGCCCGGCAGATTACCGGCGATAGCCCCAAACCAAAGCCGATCCTTGTGATCAAGTCTGGTCGTACCGCGCAAGGCGCCAAGGCCGCGAGTTCTCATACAGGATCGCTCATGGGCGCCGATGAGGTCTATGACGCGGTGTTCGCCCAGTCGGGCGTGATGCGTATGGAGTCGGCCCAAGAGATGTTCGATCTCGCGATCGTGTTCGCGAACCAGCCTCTCATGAAGGGGAGCCGCGTGGCGATCGTGACGAATGCCGGTGGCCCCGGGATCATGGCGACCGATGCTTGCGTGAAGTTCGGTCTTCAAATGGCCGAGATGAGTCCGGCAACGGTCGCGAAACTCAAAGAAAAACTTCCACCGACGTCAAATTTTTCTAATCCCATTGACGTGATCGGTGACGCGCAGCATGACCGTTACGAACACGCGCTTCGTTGCGTGATCCAGGATCCGAACGTGGATGGGGTGATGGTGCTTTTGACACCGCAAGCCATGACCGAAGCGGAAGCGACGGCCAAAGTGATCGTGGATGTCGATAAGGAGTCCGATAAGACGATCGTGACTTGCTTTATGGGGCATTCGGACGTGGAGGCGGGAGTGAAGGTTCTGAAAGAGCACATGATCCCGCACTGCTCTTTTCCGGAAGATTCCGCGCGCACGTTAGCGGCCATGAACAGGTACCAGCAGTGGCTGCACAGGTCTCGGACAGGGGTGAAACATTTCAAGGTCGATCGCCAGTCCGCGGATGTAGTCCTCGAAAAAGCCTTGAAAGAAAAGCAACAATTTCTGCCGATCAATCAGTCTATGCAGATATTTAGCGCTTACGAATTTCCTGTGATTCCATGGGCGTTCGTCAGGACGGCCGAGGATGCGTGGGAACAAGCGGTGAAAATCGGTTTTCCGGTCGTCATGAAAGTCGTTTCCCAACAGATCATCCACAAGGTGGATGTGGGCGGCGTCCGGCTCAATCTGAATACCGCGGATGACGTGCAGCACGCGTTCCGGGATATCATGGCGGTGGGCGAAAGACTTAAGGCCAAGATCGATGGCGTGTTCATGCAGCGGATGGCCCCTAAGGGCCGGGAAGTGATCTTGGGCATGAAGCGTGATCCGCACTTCGGTCCGATCTTGATGTTCGGTTTGGGCGGTATCTATGTGGAAGCTCTTAAGGACGTAACTTTTCGCGTGGCTCCGATCCGTGAACTGAGCGCTCACGACATGTTGCGGAATATTCGCGCCTTTAAGCTTTTGGAAGGCGTGCGGGGCGAGCCGCCGGCGGATCTCGAGGCCATCGCGGATTGTCTAAAGCGTTTGTCCCAGCTTTCCTGTGACCACCCGGAGATCGATGAGATCGATATCAATCCTTTGATGGTCTATGGAGAGGGGAAGGGTGCCGGCGTCATTGACGCACGTATCATTTTAAAGTAGTTTTTTCTTGGCGATCTGATTTAGGTCGTTGATGGAAGATCATTGAGGGGGGCTATGACTGAGATCCATAAGCTTGCTTCATTTGTCGACAGTCTTCAGTATCGAGAAAAGACAGGCCCCCAGATCGATCCGAAAAAAGGCTGTTTTCCTTTCGTGACCATTTCCCGCCAGGCTGGCGCCGGAGGTAATGCGCTCGCCACGGTTCTTGAAGAAAAGATCCAGAAACTTCACACCGAGCCGCTCTTTCGGGGGTGGCAGTTGTGCGGTCCCCAGCTTTGCCAGATGATCGGTAAGGATCCCGCCCTCAAAACGGTCGTAGAGTCGCTTCAGCGAACCGAATATCATTCTCAAGCGGAGGACATGCTCTCCCAGCTCATCTGCGGAGGTTCTTCTCAGGATCTGGCCGTCAAAAAGATGTTCCATTTGATGCGAGCTTTTGCCCTTCACGGAAAAGTGATTTTTGTCGGAAGGGGCTCGACCCTTTTAACGTGCGATCTTCCCCTGGGGATCCATGTGCGCTTGGAGGCCTCGATGGAATCCAGGATCAAGCGGATGGCGCCGGAATTTGGACCGGATGAAAAAAACGTCCGCCGGGTGATCGCAGAAAAGGACAAGGCTAAAACCGAGCTTGTAAAAACCTTTTTCCACAGAGATATCCATGATCCGCTTCTCTACGACGTCCAGTGGAACACGGACCGCGTTTCGATCGATGAAATCGCAAAACTTTTGATCGAAATGATCCGGGACAAGGCTGTCGGGGTTTGCTGAGTTGCTTTTTTCACGTAAGTTTGTATTTTTCAAGTTATTTTTTTAAAAATATTTTCTCGCAAGATCCCCACCGAAAAAAACGGATAATTCTTCTTGAAACTTTTTTGCGATACGAATAGTATCCTCACTGTCTCGAAATGGTGCGCGTGGTTTGTGGCAGTGAGAGATCTTTCACAGAATCGGCAACGTTTTTTTAAGCGACCCGCAAAAAAGGTTCATTTCAAACCAAACAGAAAAATTAAACAGGGGACACTTTAAAGGTGTTTGCTCACTCTTCGTACTAGATATGGTGGATGGCATAAAAAAAGCTACAATATGTTGTCCGATAGCCGATAAAAAGAAAGCAAATTGGGAGGAGATAGCATGGCTGAGCAGTTCCTATCCAGGAAGATCACCAGTATCCGCAAGCGTGACGGTTCCATCGTTCCTTTCGACGGCGCCAAGATCTATAGCGCGATCGTAAAAGCGGGACAGGCGACTGGGGAATATGACGGTGCGGAAGCTCAGATCTTAACTCTCGAAGCTATAAAAGTTATTGATAACCGTTATTCTCCCGGCTTTCTCGACATCGAAAAGATCCAGGACATTGTGGAGCAGGTCCTGATCTCCTCGAACCACCTCAAGACCGCCCGCGCTTACATTGTCTATCGCGAACAGCACAAGAAATTGCGACGGGACAAGAAGACAGTCGTCGACGTCACCTCGTCGGTCAATGAGTACCTCTACAAGCTCGATTGGCGCGTGAATGCGAATGCCAACCAGGGCTATTCCCTGGGAGGTATGATCCTCAATATCTCCGGCAAGGTCATTGCCAACTATTGGCTTTCTCATGTCTACCCTGATGAAGTTTCCAACGCCCATCGTCATGGCGATGTCCATATCCACGACCTGGACATGCTCTCGGGTTATTGCGCCGGCTGGTCCCTCAAAACCCTTATCCGCGAGGGATTCAACGGAGTGCCGGACAAAGTGGAGTCCGCGCCGCCAAAACATTTAAGCTCCGCGGTCGGGCAGATGGTGAATTTTCTTGGCACGCTTCAGAACGAATGGGCGGGTGCTCAGGCCTTCTCTTCGTTCGATACCTATCTCGCGCCTTTTATCAGGATCGACAAGCTTCCGTATGAGGACGTGAAGCAGAGCATCCAGGAGTTCATCTACAACTTGAATGTTCCGTCCCGCTGGGGGACGCAGACGCCTTTCACGAACGTGACGCTCGACTGGGTCTGCCCCGAGGACCTTCGTAACGAGCACCCGGTTATCGGCGGCAAGGAAGTGGATTTTGTCTACGGCGATCTTCAGGAAGAAATGGCCATGATCAACAAAGCCTACATTGAGGTCATGATGCGAGGCGACGCCAAGGGCCGCGTGTTCACATTCCCCATTCCGACCTACAATATTACGCCTGACTTTGATTGGAACCATCCGAACTGCGAGCCGCTCTTTGAGATGACCGCCAAGTATGGGCTTCCGTATTTTCAGAACTTCCTTAATTCGGATCTTAAGCCGAACCATGTTCGCTCGATGTGCTGCCGGCTTCAGCTTGATCTCAGGGAGCTTCTCAAACGCGGGAACGGGCTTTTCGGATCCGCCGAACAGACCGGGTCGCTGGGGGTCGTGACCCTGAACTGCGCGAGGATCGGTTATCTTTCCAAAGGAGATGAAGGGGCTTTCTTTAACCGTATCGACACGCTTCTTCAGATCGCAAAGACTAGCCTTGAACTCAAGCGTAAGATCATCCAGCGCCACATGGATGCCGGACTTTTTCCGTATACCAAACGTTATCTCGGGACCCTGCGCAATCACTTCTCCACAATCGGTGTGAACGGGATTAATGAGTGCATCCGGAATTTTACGGGGGGGAACGAGAACATCACGACCCAGGCGGGTTTTGAGTTTGCCCTCAAGATGCTGGATTATATTCGCGCTCGTATCGTAGCGTTCCAGGAAGAGACCGGACATCTCTACAACCTCGAGGCCACACCCGCCGAAGGTGCGACCTATCGGTTCGCAAGAGAAGATATCAAACGTTTTCCGGAGATTCTTCACGCCGGCACTGCGGAGCGTCCGTATTACACGAATTCCTCTCAGCTTCCCGCGGCATTCACCGATGACCCCTTCGAGGCTTTGGGGCGCCAGGAAGAATTGCAACGGCGTTATACCGGAGGGACCGTGCTTCATCTTTATATGGGCGAGCGTATGTCGAGCGCGGAATCCTGCAAAAAGCTCGTGAAGCGGGCACTCGAAGGATACCGGATTCCCTACATCACCATTACGCCGACATTCTCGATCTGTCCGACACACGGGTATCTTGCCGGAGAGCATGAATTTTGCACCAAGTGCGATCAAGAACTCATCAATCAAAAAATGCTTCAGCACCATGACGCCTCGGAAGTCGGATCCACGACGACGATCGAAGCAAAGATTTGAAGGAGAGGATAATGACCCAAGATCAGATCGTTTTACGAGATGAAGAGCGGACGCGCTGCGAAGTTTGGACGCGCGTGATGGGGTATCACCGCCCGGTTGCCGGATTCAATGTGGGGAAAAAAGGCGAATTCTATGAGCGGAAATATTTCTCCGAACCCAAAGAAGCCGGGTGTGGCTGCTCCTAGTGCGAGTGACTTGAACGATATTTGCGTCGCGGGCATCACGCCTTTTACGACGATAGATTTCCCCGGCCGACTGGCCGGGGTTTTTTATCTGCAAGGGTGCCCCTGGCGATGTCGCTATTGTTATAACTCCGAATTTTGGCCCCGGCCGCCGTCGGGGCAGAAGATCCCACTTGAAAAGATCCTGCATTTTCTGGATTCCCGCCGGGGCCAACTTGACGGGATCGTGTTCTCGGGCGGTGAACCTACGATCCACGAGCGGCTGCCCGTTTGGATAAAAGCGGTCAAGTCCATGGGGTTTGAGATCGGTCTTCACACCGGCGGCATGGTCCCCGAGCGTCTCGACCAAATCCTGCCGTTATGTGATTGGGTCGGTCTGGATATCAAGGCTCCGTTCAGCGCTTATGCGAAAGTGACCCAAGTCGCCGGAAGCGGCGATGCAGTCCGGCGTAGTGTGGAGTTGGTCCTTGGAAGTGGCGTGCCCTACGAATTTCGCACCACGTTCCATCCCGCAGTTCTTTCGGAGGACGATATCCTGGAGATGGCCCGCAAGCTTGTGTCGATGGGATGTCAACACTATACTCTCCAAATGTTCCATGCCGATCATTGCCCCGATAAAGAGCTCCGCGAGAGCGTTGTTTCCATTGCCGGCCTTTCCGCCGGCCTTCGCCAAAATCTCAAAGTTCTCTTTCCAGATTTATTAATCAGAGAATAAAGAATTTTTATGACGCAAAAAGTCCTTCTAAAAACATTTGGATGACCGGTGGGACTCATATACCCGATCCATTATTCAAGTCCTCACTGTGGTTTACGTAGAGGCTGGGCGGGGCCCTCAGCCCGGATGATGTCTGTGATGAGATGCCGTCTTTTCCCCTTTGAACGCGCCATTGCCTGATTTAATGGGGCGATGGTGCGTTTACAGAGGTACTCCTGAAAACAGATATTAAAACAGATTTGATCGTTGACTTTAATGTTCACTAATGTATATTAGTTCACTAATTAGTGAACATTCGAAAGGGGTAAACCTTATGAATAATGCTAAGAAAATGAGGAATGTCTTTGCCGACAAGGCGAGTCTTATTCTTCGGAAAATGCTGTCTTATCCTGATAAGAAGTGGGTGCTGCGCGATTTTACAGGTCAGGAATGGGTGAGTATCGGAATGGCGCAAGGAGTCTTGGAGGCCATGGCCAGAAAAGGGTATATCGAGAGAACCAAGCGGGGGCCGGATAGTTTTAGCCTGCTTACGAACAAAGAAAAGCTGTTTGAGGATTGGTGCGTGGATTACCAGTTCGACATGAATGAGACAGATACTTATTATTCATCCGATAAGAATATCTTGTTAAAGCTCAAAGAGCATCTTAAAAACAAGACCTATGCGCTGACCCTTCATGCGGGTGCCAATTTAATGACGTCTTTTGTGATCACGGATCACGTTCATTTCTATTTTCAGTCAGACAGCTGGGATAAGGATGTCTTGGATTTGCGACAAGCGCTTGATCTCAAAGAACTTGTGCGAGGCGGCAATATTCATATTGTCCGTCCGTATTACAAGAAAGGCGTGTTCTTGAACGCCCAGAGGATAAAAGGTTACAAGGTTGTCTCTAATCTGCAGCTTTGTCTTGATCTTTGGGGCTATCAACCCCGCGGGCAGGAACAAGCGGATTATCTCAGGAAAGTATTGACGGAAAAAGGGAAGAGCTTCTATGGATCTTAAAAAGATCGAGGCTGTTTTCTTTGATGTCCTGGAGGATCTAAAGGAATATCTTCCGGACCTTACGATTGTCGGCGGGTGGATGCCCTATCTCTATTCAAATTTTCTCTGGAAGAATTTTATCAGGATACCGGTCACCACATCGGACATTGATTTTGGCGTGGATAAACAGATCACCCCGGATCATTCCAAGACGATCTTTGAGACGCTTTCCGCTTTGAATTACACGGAGCGTCATTCGCGAATGGATAGGATGTTCCCCGTGGTTCTCCTGAAGGAGAAGGTCTTGGTCGAGTTCATTACGTATCCCGCTGTGGACATTAAATTCGTAGAGAAGTTGGTGGGTGATCAGATCCAGATCAACAAGATTGATAAATTTGATTTTCTTTTGAAACACCGGGTCTCGATAAAACTTAAAGCTGTGAAGGGGGATGGCGCCTATCTTCTTAACGGTCCAACACCTTCGGCATTTCTGTAGCACAAGGGCGCGACGTTCATCGATCGAGAGAACAAAGAAAAGCAGGCGAAAGATCTTTATTATATGTATTTCGTTCTACGGCATGCGCCGGACATGGATGCGGTCTTGAGAGAAGTTTCTCAGTTTAAGAAGGATGGCTATTTTGTGAATGTGTCGGGGAGCCTTGCCAAGTTCTTCAACAGGACTTCAAGCCCCGGATGTCTTATGGTTGAGCGAGAGAATGGCCCCCGATGAGTTTATCAGCGATCTGCGACTTGATATTTTTGAGCGTTTCAATAAATTGCGCGAAGTCCTACAAAGGTGATGGCGGTGAAGACTTTTGTTCTTGGGGATCTCCATGGTGCTTATCGGG